>FWWL01000796.1_pt1 | contig 77831 bp, 57 predicted proteins | sample 2228331 | NCBI WGS metagenome assembly FWWL01 (sample SAMEA103939775, study PRJEB20133) | metagenome | reverse complement strand
CACCCGCCAAGACCCTTGAGGTCGGGACACGTGTGTACCGGCTGGTTCGACCATTCCGCCAGCCAGGGGACATGGCAGAACACGATCACCGCGTGAGACCTCAAGGGTCGGGCGCGTTTTCCGCGTTCGCACGTTCCACGTTCCACGTTCGCACATTCCCGCGTTCGCACGTTCCCACGTTCCACGTTCCACGTTCCCACGTTCCCACGTTCCCAACATTCGCACAACATGTTCGCAACATCCTCATGGTACACTGCGTCACAGGAATAACCAAGCCCCCGATTGATGTCTGATAGTGTCAGTGTGGACAGGACGAGCACCAGTGCCGGATGACGTATGAGTTGCGTGGTCATACCAGGTGTAGACCGCTATTGACGCAGAACATTCACACTATGCCTCACGGCGCATTGCCGCATCCTGCCGACAGCCGCACAACGCGCATCAGATTACATCAATCGGCGTCTGGTTCAACAACTATCATCTGCCACGGAACGGCTATTCCACAATGACAGGGAGGACACACACCCCATGAGCGACATCACCCCGGCAGCATACTTTTCGCAGATTGTACCGCAACGATTTGCAGAAGCGGTCGCAGGCGCATCGGAGGAGGTTCTTTCGCAGCCTGAATTGACGGTGACCTACACGATCGAAGGCGAAGGCGATCAGAGCGGCGTATTCGGATTGAAAATCGCGGGCTCGTCCATTGAGTTCATCGAAGGCGGCATTGAAGGCGCCGATCTGCAACTGACGCTTTCCTACGACAACTGGCGCGCTGCTGCAGAAGGCGATGCGCACGAGCCGTTCATCGACTACTTCCTGCGGCGCAAAGTCGAGGTGGTCAAGAGTCTGCGCGGCATGGTCAAACTGGAACTGACCCGCTCCGACGAGAGTCTGTTCGAGAGCGTCAGCATCTTTGGCGGTCAATCCGAACCTTCCGTTACGCTGCGGATGACCACCGACGATTATCGGCAGATGCTGTCGGGCGAGTTGAACGGGCAGATGGCTTTTATGATGGGAAAATTGCGGTTCGAGGGCAGCCTGCCGCTGCTCATGCAGATCGGCGCGCTGAGCGGTTGACACAAAGGAGATGTGGTTATGATCTCGTTTACTCCATCGGAAGAGCAGCAACTCATTATCGACACCGTGCGTCGTTATGCTGCTGATCGCATGCGCCCCGCCGCCTACGAGGCCGACGAGAAGCGCACCATTCCTCCTGACATTATTGCCCGCGGGTGGGATCTTGGATTGCTGCCGAGCGCCATTCCGGAGCAGTACGGCGGCTTTGGCGAAACGCATCAGGCGCTGACCGGCGTACTGGCGGCTGAAGAACTCGGGTACGGCGACCTGTCGATGGCGCTCTACCTGTTGACCCCCAACCTGTTTGCAATCCCGATCCTGCACTACGGCACCGAAGAACAGAAGAAAAAATGGCTCCCCCGGCTTGTAGAAGGTGGGTTTGCGCCCTACACAGCCGCGCTGATCGAGCCACGCTGGAGTTTCGACCCGCACGCACTCCATACGGTCGCCGAACGGGAAGGCAACATGTACGAAATTACCGGTCACAAAGCGCTCGTGCCGCTTGCGGCCGATGCGCACGCCTTCCTGGTGTACGCCCGCGAGGGTGAGACAACGCAGGCGTTCATTATCGAGCGCGGCACCGAAGGGCTGGCAGTGCTGGAGCGCGAAAGCTTTATGGGCATCCGCGCCCTGCCAACCTACGAACTGCGGCTGGACGATGTGCATGTGCCGGCATCATGCCGGGTCGGCGGCGAACAGGGTATCGACATCGACCGCCTGATGAACTACTCACGGGTGGCACTCGCAGCGCTGGCAGTCGGCGTGGCGCGCAGCGCCTTCGAGTATGCACGCGACTATGCAAAACAGCGTGAGGCGTTCGGTAAGCCGATTGCCCAGAACCAGGCGATTGCCTTCATGCTGGCGGAAATGGCCATCGAGATCGATGCAGCGCGCCTGATGACTTACGAAGCCGCCTGGCATCTCGATAAAGAGCACAGTGCTACGCAGCAGGCGGCGCTTGCCAAGACCTACGCCGATGAAATGGCGCTGATGGTGACCGACCGCGCCGTGCAGATCCTTGGCGGTCACGGCTACATTCGCGAACATCCGGTTGAGCGCTGGCTGCGCAATGGGCGCGGGTTCAGCACGTTCCTCGGTCTTGCGATGGTGTGAGGAGACGACAATGATTGATTTTGAGATCCCAACTCCGATCAAGCGCCAGGTGCAGTTCATCACGATGCTCGGCGAGCAGGTGATGCGCCCGGTTGCGCGCTATTACGACGAGCACGAAACAGAACGCCCGTGGGATTATATTAACCTGATCTGGCCCACCATCCGCGACCGCGGCGGGCGCTCGTTTTCGGTCGAAGACGGCACGGAAAAGATGGATAAGGAGGGAAAGCCGCGCCCGCGCATCGGCTACCTTATGCTGGCGCACGTGGTCGAGGCGCTCTCATGGGGCGATGCCGGGTTGTACCTGTGCACCCCCGGCGGCGCACTCGGCGGCGCGGCGGTCGATGCGACCGGTACGCCGGAGCAGAAGGAGCGCTTCCTGAAACGCTTCGGCGAGGGTGAGCCGAAATGGGCGGCAATGGCCATGACCGAACCACACGCTGGTTCCGATACTGCCGCCATCCGCACCACGGCGCGCCTTTCGGAAGACGGTACGGAGTGGATCCTGAACGGTGAGAAAATCTTCGTCACCGGCGGGTTGATGGCCGCCAAAGAGTCGCGCGGCTTCGTCGTCGTGTGGGCTACGGTCGATCCGTCAGCAGGGCGCGCCGGTATGAAGCCGTTCGTCGTCGAGGCCGGCACACCAGGAATGACCGTCACAAAACTGGAGCACAAACACGGTATCCGGGTCTCGGATACAGCGGCGATTGTGTTCAACGATTGTCGCATTCCGTATGATAATATTCTTGGCAGCCCCGAAGTCGTGAAGGGCGATGCGGAACACAAGGGGTTCAAGGGCGCGATGAAAACGTTCGATGCCACCCGTCCGCTGGTGGCGGCGTCGGCGCTCGGCATTGCGCGCGCCTCACTCGAGTTTACTGCATCATACCTCAAAGATCGCGGGGTGAAGGTGCGCTACGGCATCGCTCCTCACCTGCAAACGGCGGTCGAACGCGATCTGATCCATATGGAGATGCAGCATCGCGCTGGCTGGCTCCTGGTGCTGAAAGCTGTCACCAAGATGGACGCAGGTGAGGAGAATGCGCTCGAAGCGTCGATGGCCAAGGTTAAGGCCGGTCAGGTGGCGACCTACGTGTCGCAGAAGGCGGTCGAGTTGCTCGGTCCCGAAGGGTATTCGTGCAAACTGCTGGTCGAAAAGTGGATGCGTGATGCTCGCATCAACGACATCTATGAAGGCACCGGTCAGATCAATCGCCTGATCGTTGCGCGACGCCTGCTCGGCTACACGAGCCGCGAGTTGCGCTGATGCGCATGGTCGTCCGGAAGTGAAGCAGGGGACGCTGCTCAGGCGTCCCTGTTTCTCTGTTGCTGTAATTCAAGGAGTCATCGATGACCCAGATTAAGAAAGTGGCCGTCATTGGCGCCGGTACGATGGGCGGCGGCATTGCCGCGCACTGCATCAACGCCGGTTTGCAGGTCGTGCTGCTCGATGCGGTTCCTTCCAGCCTGACGCCCGATGAAGAGCAACGCGGCCTGACGCTCGAGTCGAAGGAAGTGCGCAATCGCTTCGTCAAAGCCGGTCTGGAGCGGATCAAGAACACCCGCCCGGCGGCGCTCTTCGATCCGCAATCAATCTCGAAGATCATCATCGGGAATGTGGAGGACGACCTGGGACTGATTGCGGACGCCGACTGGATCGTGGAAGCGATCATCGAACAACTCGAACCGAAGCGCGCCCTGATGGAGAAGATCGAACAGGTGCGCAAGTCGGGCAGCATCGTGTCGTCCAACACGTCCGGCATTCCCATCGCGGCCATCGCCGCCGGGCGCTCCGAGGAGTTCCGTCGCCATTTCCTTGGCACACACTTCTTCAACCCGCCACGCTATCTCTACCTGCTCGAAGTCATCCCAACCCCCGATACCGACCCGAACGTCATTGCAACGATCGGCCGCTTCGCCGATGTGACCCTCGGCAAAGGGGTGGTGGTCTGCAAGGATCGTCCCAATTTCATCGGCAATCGTATCTTCAGCTACGACATTGCGACGACCGTGGGATATGCGCTGCGCAATGGCTATACCGTCGAAGAGGTCGATAGCCTGACCGGCGAACTGATCGGCAGACCGAAGACGGCGACCTTCCGCCTGCTCGATCTGGTCGGCATCGATGTGATGCTCCATGTGCAGCGCAACCTCTACGAGGCGCTGACCGACGACGAGGAGCGCGAGGCGCTGAAGATTGCACCCGAAGTCGAGACGATGGCAGCCAGGGGGTGGCTTGGTAATAAGACCGGCGTCGGTTTCTACAAAGAAGTGAAAGGAGCATCCGGGCGTGAGTTCTGGGCGCTCAACCTCCAGACGATGGAGCATGAAGCGCCGAAGAAGCCGCGCTTCGACCTCGTTGGCAAGGCGCGCAAGATCGAAGACCTCCACGAGCGCCTGCGCTTCCTAATCGAACATGCCGATACGGATCGCGCAGGGGTCTTCATCCGTGAGACGATGCTGCGCACCCTGGCGTACACTGCGCGTCGCATCCCGGAGATTTCCGATAGCATCGTGGATATCGACCGCGCCATGCGCTGGGGGTTCAGCCATCAGCTCGGTCCGTTCGAGGTATGGGATACGCTCGGCGTGCGGAAAACCGTCGAACGCATGCGCGAACGCGACATCGCCATTGCGCCCTGGGTCGAGGACATGCTGGCAAAAGGCGGCGAAAGTTTCTATCATCGCGAAAATGGTCGCATTATCAGTGTGTGGGATCCCACCATAGCAGCGTATGTCACCTACACGCCGCCGGAGGGCGTGCTGTCGCTCGATGACCTGCGCGCACAGGGCAGGGAAGTCGCGCGTAACCACAGCGCCTCGCTGATCGACCTGGGTGATGGCGTGCTCTGCTTCGAGTTCCACTCCAAGGTCAATGCCATCGACCCGCTGATCGCCGAGATGGGATGGAAGGCGCTCGAACTGCTCCAGGACGACCGCTGGGTCGGCATGGTCATCGGCAACCAGTCGTCCGACTTTTGCGCCGGCGTGAACCTGGGCGTGGTGCTGATGGGGGTTATGGGCGGCAAACCGGAAGAGTCGGCAAAATTCGCGAAAGGCACACAGGACCTGTTCTTCCGCTTCCGCACCTGCCCGAAGCCGATTGTCGCCGCGCCGTATGGCCGCGTGCTCGGCGGCGGCGTCGAGGTCTGCCTGGCGGCAGCGCGACGGGTGGCAGCCGCCGAGACGTACATGGGCCTCGTGGAACTGGGGGTCGGGCTGATTCCGGCGTGGGGCGGCTGCAAGGAGTTCGTCCGACGGCATGTCTCGCCGCATGTCAAAACCCCTGGCGTCGATCCACTCCCCTATCTGCAACAGGCGTTCGAAACGATCGCGATGGCGAAGGTCAGCGAACTTGGCGCCGTTCAGGCGAAACAACTCGGCTACCTGATGGACGACGACAAGATTGTGATGAACCGCGAGCGTCTGATCGCCGAGGCAAAGAAGGAAGTGTTGTTGATGGTCGCCGAAGGGTACACGCCTGTTCCGCCGGAAGGCGAACCGGTGTACGCCATCGGGCGGCGCGGCATTGCTGCCGTGAATGCCATGGTGTACGGCATGCGCCAGGGCGGCTACATCAGCGACTACGACATGAAACTGGCGCGCGCGCTGGCGTATGTTATGTGCGGCGGCGACCTGACGCAGCCGCAGTGGGTAACCGAGCAGTACATCCTCGATCTGGAGTTCGAGCAGGCGAGCCACTTGATCCAGCAACCAAAGACGCAGGAGCGGATCATGGCGATTCTGCAAACCGGCAAGCCATTGCGAAATTAGAGGAGAAAGAACCATGCGGGAAGCAGTGATTGTCAGCGCCGTGCGCACTGCCGTTGGCAAAGCGCCGCGCGGTGCGCTCCGCAGCGTCCATCCGACCGATCTTGCGGCAACCGTTATCAAGGCGGCGGTCGAGCGGGTAACCGGTCTCGAGCCCAAAGAGATCGATGATGTTATCCTGGGATGCGCCATGCCCGAAGCAGAGCAGGGGTTGAACATGGCGCGCATCGCGCTGCTGCGCGCCGGTCTGCCGAACGACGTGCCGGGGCAGACTGTCAACCGTTTCTGCGCCTCAGGGTTGCAGACGATTGCACTGGCGGCGCAACAGGTCATGAGCGGAATGGGCGATGTGATTGTCGCCGGGGGAGTGGAGAGTATGAGCGCGGTGCCCATGGGCGGGCATCATTTCGCGCCCAACCCGGCGATGGCCGAGATGACCCCCGATGTCTACCTTGGCATGGGGTTGACCGCCGAAAACGTAGCGAAGCGCTACGAGGTCAGCCGCGAAGATCAGGACGCTTTTGCGCTACAGTCGCATCAGCGCGCGATTGCCGCCATCGACGCCGGCAGGTTCAACGAGGAGATTGTACCGGTTGAAGTCGAGCATACCTGGTTTGAAAATGGCAAGGTGCAGCGCGCCACCATGGTGTTCGACACCGACGAAGGACCGCGCCGCGACACGTCGGCTGCGGCGCTGGCGAAATTGAAGCCGGTCTTTGCCGTGAATGGCACGGTCACAGCGGGCAACTCGTCGCAGACGAGCGACGGCGCAGCGGCAGTTGTGGTGATGAGCCGCGAAAAAGCCGATGCGCTGGGGTTGAAGCCGATCGCCCGCTTTGTGTCGTTCGCTGTCGCCGGCGTGCCGCCGGAAGTCATGGGGATCGGTCCGGTTCTGGCTGTGCCGAAGGCGCTGAAACTGGCCGGATTGACCCTCGACCAGATCGATCTGATCGAACTGAACGAAGCGTTTGCCGCTCAGGCGCTGGCGGTCATCCGTGCGCTCGAACTGGACGAGGAGAAGGTCAACGTCAACGGCGGCGCGATCGCTCTGGGGCATCCGCTGGGATGCACCGGCGCGAAACTGACCGTGCAGATCCTGCACGAACTGCGGCGGCGCGGCGGGCGATACGGGTTGATCACAATGTGCATCGGCGGCGGCATGGGTGCGGCTGGCATCGTTGAGATGTTGTGAGATGGTTTGTCGTTCCCCTCAGCCCCCTCTCCAGCGGTGCTGAAGAGGGGGCTGAGGGCGACTATGTCAGAGGCTTCCCCGAGATCAAGCACTGACGGCGGGATGGCTTTCGCAGGCGCCATGAGATGTCGCCCCGCCGACGCAAAAAGCCACTGGTACAATACGTGCGATGGTCGTTCAGCAATTAACCCCGATGCCTGATGCCGTGATGAACGTTCAACACGAATTCGGTATGGGCGCCGGCGGCGAACGTCGCGTTCCGAAGGGGAAAAGCGGGCGCAGGCCGACGCCCGGCGCACCAGCGCCCCTCAGGCACGGTTTCAAGCGCCAGCCAGGATAGACCGGATGGATTGGTTAATCTTCATCAGCCCTCGGTGAGCAAGGCAAAGCCTGCCTGTGCGGGCGACATAGGATGATACCAATTGGAATTGAACAAACCGCATGCGCACGCCCACCAGAGCGCACTGCAATGCCATCCCAGCAATCTACAATCCAAAATCTACAATCTAAAATGGTATGATGCCCCGGAAAACCATCTTTTCGCGCTGTGCCCCTGGCACACCCGTCGAACCTGGAAGAGAAATGCCCACACGCTTCGGAGGAGCACCCTGTCGGGGTACAGCGGCACATACCCCAACCGGGCAAGGACTGCCGACGCCATGCCCCAACCGGGCGCCCCCCACCGCACGCAGTGGCGACTCACAGCGCACATGGACGCCATGCGCCACAATCTACAATCTAATACCAATTCCACTTGAATACTCCGCAAACGGAGTTCCGTCAAATCGCATCAGAACGCCTTGCGCGATAATCTCCAATCCAAAATCTAAAATCTACAATGGTATAAAATCTCCAATCTAAAATGGACGATTTCGATTATCATACGCGTGGTTTCGCAGAACTGTCGACAGGAAGACGCCTGTGTTCGCACTCACCGATTACCCGCACCGACGATACAACCCGCTGACGCGCGAGTGGGTGCTGGTTTCGCCGCACCGCACCAGACGTCCCTGGCAGGGGCAGGTCGAGCAACCGCCGTCTGAACAGACCCCGGCATATAACCCGAACTGCTACCTTTGCCCTGGAAACGTCAGAGCGAATGGCGAGGTCAATCCGCACTACGAGCAGACGTTTGTGTTTACCAACGATTTCTCGGCGCTGCTGCCGGATATTCCGTCCGGCGAATACGCTTCGAGCGACGGGTCGCCCGACGACGCTGCGCCACCGCTGCTCTACGCCCGCAGCGAACGCGGCATCTGCCGGGTGGTGTGCTTCTCGCCGCGCCACGACCTGACGCTGGCAGAGATGGACGTACCAGACATTGCGCGCGTGGTCGATGTATGGGCGCAAGAGTATGAAGCGATTGGAGCGTTGCCGTACATCAGGTATGTGCAGATCTTCGAGAATCGCGGGGCGATGATGGGCGCAAGCAACCCGCACCCCCACGGACAGATCTGGGCAACCGAGCGCCTGCCATCGATCATTATGCGAGAGGACGCCGCACAACGCGACTATCTGGCAGCAACCGGACGTTCGTTGCTGGCAGATTACCTGGCGCTCGAACTTGAACGCGAAGAGCGCCTGGTCTGCCTCAACGACCACTTCGTTACGCTGGTTCCGTTTTGGGCTGTCTGGCCCTTCGAGACGATGATCATCAGCCGCCGCCATGTCGGCGCGATCAGCGATCTGACGGCGGATGAGCGCATGGGGCTGGCGGACATTCTGAAGCGCCTGACGACGCGCTACGATAACCTGTTTCAGACATCATTCCCCTACTCGCTCGGTTTTCATCAACGCCCCACCGATGGCACATCCCACCCGGCCTGGCATCTCCACGCGCATACCTTCCCGCCGCTCCTGCGCTCAGCGACCGTGCGGAAATTCATGGTCGGCTTCGAGCTGCTGGCTGAAGCGCAGCGCGACATCACGCCCGAACAGGCCGCCGAACGCCTGCGTGCGCTGCCGGAACGCCACTATCGATCCTCATAGAAAACACGAAGCGATGCAGCTCACAAACCGCATCGCTTCGTGTTTTCAAAACCTGAAGGCAATAATTTAACCGGGCCGGGGGATCCAATGATCCCCCTGGAAACCTTTTCGATTTCCTACGCCTGCCCAATGGCTTGCGTCCCGGTTCGATCATAGTATAACGCATTGCGTTAAAAAGAGCGTTATGCTTCGATCCCCTCGACGTTGCGGATTGATAACACGCGGTTAACCAAACGTTAAGGGCATATGAAGATTACCGATATTCTGGCAACCAGTCGCCATGTGCTGCGAGCAGGTCATCTACCAGCGCCCAGATCTGCTCCAGATCGAGTTCGGCGGCGGTATGCGGGTCGAGCATTGCCGCGTGGTAAATATGCTCGCGTTTGCCGGTCAGCGCCGCCTCGACGGTCAGCGCCTGGACGTTGATGTTCGTCTGCATCAGCGCAGCAAGGTGCGGCGGCAGCGCCCCGATCTTCGTCGGCTGGATGCCGTTTTTATCAACCAGACAGGGCGCCTCGACACAGCACCCCTGTGGAAGGTTGTCAATCAGGCCACGGTTGGGCACATTGCCGTAGATAACGCGCGGTTGACCGGTTTCCATGCTGTGAATGATCAGAGAGCCATACTCATGGCTGCGCGTAATCTTTCCGGACTCGAGGTCTTCGGCAGCGCTGATGACATTGTCGATGAACGCATCCGTCAGGTAGGGGTTGGTTTTGGAACGCTCACGCATGGCGGCGCGCAGATCGGAACTCGTGCTCTCTGGATGGTCGAGTTTGTACTGCACAAACTCCCAGCCCGCCAGTTGCTTTTCACAGCGGCGGATGTATTCATCCAGCGGGATATTGAAGCGCTCGATCAGATCGGGACGGTCACGCTTGATGAACCAGGGCACATACTCGCTAAAGTGCTCGCTCGACTCGGTCACGAAATACCCAAGACGGCGGAACACTTCGTACCGCACCCGGTTCCCGGCTGGTACGCGCCCTTCGTCGTATACCCGGCGGATGAGCGGGTAGAGGTCTTCGCCGTTGCGCTCGAAGCGCAGGTAGAAGGCCATATGGTTGATACCCGCACAAACATAGTTAATCTCGTTGATAGGCACGCCGATGTCGTGCGCCAGTTGCTCGGCGGTGCCCTGCACACTGTGGCACAACCCGACTGTCTTGATCGTACTGGCGCGACTGATCGCCCAGCAGTTGATCGCCATCGGATTGACGTACTGGAGGAACGTCACATTCGGGCACACCTCTTCCATGTCGCGGCACATCGAGAGCAGCACCGGGATGGTGCGCAACCCGCGCATAATTCCGCCGATCCCCAGCGTATCGGCGATCGTCTGGCGCAGACCATACTTCTTCGGCACCTCGAAGTCGGTCACGGTGCATGGTTTATACCCGCCAACCTGGATCATACAGATCGCATAGTTGGCGCCGTCGAGTGCGCGGCGGCGCTCGGTCGTCGCTTCGATTGTCGGATGGGCGCCGAGCGCTGCAGCAACTTTATGCGCTACGATTTCAGACGTGCGCAGACGCTCCGGGTCGATGTCGAACAACGTCAGGGTTGCGTCGGCAAGTTCGGGGAAGCTCAGGATGTCGCCCATCAGATTTTTTGCGAACACCGTGCTGCCCGCACCGATGAAGACGATTTTTGGCGGCATTAGGGAACCTCACTTTTGCTGCACGGGACGATTTCGCTCCGCGTGTGCGGCTATTATGCCACACCTTACGTTACCTTCAACCGACGCATGAAACTATTTGCTGCCGGCAGCAGGAATGCCATTTCGATGATATTCCACCAGAAGTGAACATCGATGCGGGGCGCCGTTGCGAGACCGGGAAAGCGGCAGAGAAATGTGTTCTGGGTGATATCTGCGGTTGCCAGCCATCCATCACGCCCGAAGAAACCAGGGAGTCCCTGCGGCTGCAAATCCGTGACGCCAAGCGCGCCAAGTTCGCGCAGCGTCACCTGAAAGCGCCACATCAGGTAGGTGTGCTCGAGCGTGTGAAAGGTAGCCACTCCTAACAGCAGCCACCCCCACCAGCCTCGCATACCTGCACGTACCAGGCAGACGCAGACAATGAGAAACCCCCAGTTCCAGACAAAATGAACCCACTCAGAATTCGCTGCCGAGATCAACCCATTCGAAACGAATGAGGGCCAGCGCAGTATGTGATACTGCACCCACTGTGCAATATGTTCAACGGTGTGGAATCCCTGCAGCGCCAGCAGGATGCTGAGCGCCATTGCTGCGACGCCATACCGTCTGGCATCATCACGCCATTTCAGCACAAGCGGCGGAAGGACCAGCACCAATGCACCGACCGTCGCCTGCCAGAGCGGAACGGGTGTCCGGGTCATCGCGATGATACTGCCGGCACAGCCAGCGGTCAACAATATTACAAATGGCGCCGTCTGCGAACGCAGGTCAAGGAGGTCAATCAGCGGCGGGCGCTGGATGCTGCGAAGAGAAAGCGTCGTGTGCATACAGCACTCCAGGTCATTGGCGAACAATCAGCAACCGTTGCTGTGGCAGCGGCGCTTCAACAATTGAGAATGCACCATCCGGCCAGCGCACTTCGAGCCGTTCTACCTTCACATCGTCAGGGAGTCCGAAGTGCACCTGCGATGATGCGCCCGACAGGTATCCGGCCGTTACACGCACATCGCGTGTCAATCGACCCATACCTGTGATTAGCGTTAATTCTGCACCAATCGCAAAGGGATTGGCGCTCCCCGGCATTCGCAGATCGACCAGCAGACTCGCACCGCCGCACAGTCGGTTCTCGAACAGCTGCGCCGGTGTCACCAGATTGTTGACCACGATATCCAGATCGCCATCACCATCGAGATCAGCCATACCCATGCCGCGCCCGCTACGCGATGAACCAAGCCTCCATTCCGGCGCCGCCGCAAAGTGACCATCCCCAACATTGCGCAATGCCACATTCTCTTCCAACAGTTCACTATCCGGCAGATAATCGAGCAGCCCGGCTGCAATCATGCCATTGACCACATACAGGTCAAGCCATCCATCACGGTCGAGATCGCCGAACACCCCCGACCAGCTCCAGCCGGTTGCATCGACCCTGCGTTCATAAGCTTCATTGCGCCAGCGCCCATCGGATCGACGCATCAGCAGCATATTCTCGGCGTGCTGTGGATCGGCGCTGGTCAACGGCTTCGTCAGGCGGTGCATCGCCGGCAGCCAGCGCGCAAGCGTTGCGGCATCCTGGCGCACCGGTTTCATATCGGTAGCAAACAACTCTGCCACACCGTCGTTATCGATGTCTCCCATATCGAGACTCATCGGATTCTCGCTGATCCGTTCCGGCAACTCAAATCGCGTCCACTCATCGAGTGTGTCGCCCTGAAGCCAGACATCATCCAGACGGTTGAAGTCGTGAGCGACCCAGATATCGCGACGACCATCATCGTTCAGATCGGGGAGTGCAATCGCGAGGGCATCAGCTTCATTACTCAGGCGATAGGCACGATACGACGCGCCGTGGCGCTCATAGACAAATACACCGACCCCGCCGCCACGGTACTGGAAGATCAACCCCTGTTGCTTTTGTATCTCAGTATCGTAGGAAGCGGCGACCAGGTCGAGGTCGCCATCGCCATCGAGATCGGCAAAGGTCAGGGTGTAAAACCAGTTATTCACATCGGGGAGTGTCACCTCCTCGAAGCGCGCCGCGCCTTCCATCCCGGTATTACGCCACCAGACCGGCTTATCGAACTGACGGGTTCCAACGATATCCAGCAGTCCATCGCCATCGACATCAACAATCGTCAATCCACGAACGCGACCTTCACCGAGCGGTTCAGCCCGAAACTGGAGGTTGCCTTCATTCCAGAGCAATGTATTCGGGTCAGACAGATTTGCCAGCACAATATCCAGATCTCCATCGCCATCGAGATCGCCGACTGCAAGCCCTGCGCCATTGCTCTCGTACAGGGCAGGAGTACGTGTAGCAGCACGGGTGATATGCGGCAGATCGTGTGCGATGAATGAGCCGCAGGGTTGCCGGGAGTCGGACAGCGGCTGTGTCTCGACGCGTGCCGCGACGATGCGCGATGCAGGCGGTTCGGTAAAAGGAGGGGGTGACGCGCTGGAACAACCGGCGCCGATCACCACAACGGAACAGAGCGCCAGCATCATTACGCCATACGGCAGGTTGCACGCAGACGCGCGCCAACATCCCCCGCCCATGTTGCGTGCCATGACCGCGTTCAGGTCCCCTTCACAGCGCCTGCGGTCAACCCTGACATAAACTGGCGCGACGCCAGAATAAAGACCGTCAGAATCGGCACAATCGCCCCTGCAGCGCCCAGGATCTGCACACCGATCTCCGTGCCGCGCAACGAGCGCAGTGTACTGAGCGCAACCGGCAAGGTGTACTTCGCCTCCTGTTTGAGGATGAGCAGCGGGAACTGAAACTCATTCCACTTTCCGAGGAAGGTCAGGATAGCAAGCGCCGCCAGCGCAGGCACAATCACCGGTACAACGATGTTCCAGTAAATGCGAAACTCGTGTGCGCCATCGATGCGTGCTGCATCGATCAGGTCATCTGGAATTGCCTGAGCAATATACTGGCGCATCCAGAAGATGCCGAACGCATTGGCGATGCCTGGAATAATCAATGGATTCCAGGTATCGATCCAGCCCAGAGTGCGCATAATAATGAACGACGGAATCAAGCCGAGCACGCCGGGCACCATCAGTGTGGCGAGGAGAAAACCAAACAGAGCTTCACGACCGGGGAAACGAAATTTGGCAAAGCCATACCCACCCAGCGAGCAGAAAAATAACACCAGCGCCGTATGAATCGTTGAGATGGCAATGCTGTTCCAGAGAGAATTCCAAAACGGCAGCGCTGCCAGCAAATCTTCATAATTCTTCCAGAACGAACTGCCAAACCAGAGCGGCGGTGGAATACGCAAAATATCGGCGCTGCGGAGTGTCGAGCCAACCAGCATGAAATAGAAAGGGAAAGCCGTAATCAGCGCGCCGAGGGTCAGCACAACATAGAGCAGCGCCATACCAAACGGCCCCATGAGTTGATCCCGCTGACTACGCTGCCAGATAGACCTGGAAGGCGCGCGCGATTGAGTGGTCGTTGCCATACTATGCTCCTTCAATCGGTTGGGCTGCGACCCTGCCAGCGATTGTAGATAACGCTAAAGATCAGGATCAAAATGAAGAGAATCAGCGCCATTGCTGCAGCGTAACCAAATTCGCCATACTTGAACGCCGTCCAGTACAATTGAACCATCGCCACCAGTCCAGCACGATCAGTGCCGCCCGGCGCTGAGGATTGTGTCCCGCCCGCCAGCATGACCGGAATATCAAAGTTCTGCATGGCGCCAATGATTGACAGAATGACCTGGAACAGGATGACCGGTCGCATGAGCGGCATCGTGATATGCCAGAAGACATCACGGGTGCGAGCGCCATCGACTTTTGCCGCTTCATACAATTCTGCATTGATCGATTGGAGCCCGGCAAGAAAAATGATCATGCTGTATCCCGTCCACTGCCAGATGATGACCATTGCGATCGATGGTTTGATCCAGGATGCATCTTCGAGCCAGCGGATAGGACCAATCCCGACGAAGCTCAGCGCATAGTTGAGCAAACCATAGCGCGAACCAAAGATCGAAAGAAAGATGATGCTGATTGCAACCGAAGACGCCACAAACGGCGAGAAAAACGCTGCACGATAAATATCTTTGCCACGAATATAGTTACTATTAATAATAAATGCCAGAATGAGGGCAATTGTCAACTGCGGCACAGTTGCCCCGAAGAACAGCCAGATTGTATTATAGACCGCATACCACCAGATATCATCGGCAAACAGGCGCGTATAATTGCGCAATCCGATCCATTGCATTTCCGAAATGCCGTCCCATTTGAAGAAACTCAGCCACACCCCATACAATAGCGGGAACATCCCGAAAACGGCATAAAGAATATAGAAAGGCGAAATAAACGCATATGCCCAGCCATTACGCTTTATCTCACGCAGCGTGGAGCCGCGCGCGGTTGGGTGTCGCTGATCAACCGAAACAGAAGAAGTAGTGGTAGCCATGGCGTCTCCTGGGAGACCCCGAAGATGATGGTCATCTTCGGGGTCTATTGAAACCGGATACGACCGTCAGACGGGGGACCTTAGCCCTGGAGATCGGGAATGCGTTTGAGCGCCTCAGCCTCAGCATCTTTGGCTGCCTGCACGGGGTCTTTGCCGTCTTGCAGCACCTTGGTCAGTTCTGCACCAACGATGTCATCGAGCTGGAGGTCGTTCGGGGTGCGGAAAATCGCTTTGATATTGTCGCCGATCTCAGTCCACAAGCGGTAGGCGCGCTGCCCGCCGAAGAACGGAACCGGTTCATCGTACAGCGGGTCTTCCCATGCAGGTTTGTACGCCGGGAACACGCCAGACGCCTTGAACATAATATTCTGCCCCTCTGGCGTTGCGCATGCCCACTTGACGAAGGTCCAGGCGGCTTCTTTGTTTTTGCTCTGCTCGGGAATCGCCATAAACGATCCGCCCCAGTTGTAGTTGGCTTCAGGGGCGCGCACTACCCGCCACTTCCCGACCAGATCGGGCTGTTCACGGGTCAACCCGCCTTGCATCCAGCAGGCAATGACCATACCGGCAAAGGCGTTATCTCGCAACCCGGTCTGCCACTCGGCGCCCCACCAGGGAATATTCGCATCAATGCTTTCACGTCGGGCGCGTGCCGCCAGCTGGAATGGACGGGTGGCCTTCTCTTCGATCAGTACTTTGTTGCCATCGGCATACCCCTCACCCTGCTGACGATACACAGCTCCATAAATATCGGTGCCGGCATCGGCGAACAATGAGGTCTTGCCGCCGCTCTTCTCTTTCAGCTGCTTTGCAAAGGCGAAGAAATCATCCCATGTGCGATTAGGTCCGCCGATCAGTTCCTCGACAGCTTCAGGGTCGGTTGGAAGTCCGAGCGCCTCGAAAATATCGGTGCGATACCAGATTCCTGCCGGACCGATGTCCCATGGCAGACAGACCAGACGACCATCGGGGGTGGAACCCTGGGTCCATTTGTAGGCGACCATGTCGTTTTTCAGGCTGCCGGCATCGAACGGCGGCGCAAGCAGGTCGGCAAGACCTCCTCTGGCAGTGAACCCGCCGACCCGGCCAATCTCAATCGAGGCGACATCGGGAGCGCCGCTCCCGGCGGCGAACGACGTCAACAGTTTGTCGTGCGCATCGGCGAAGGGGGTGTTGACGAAGTTGAGTTTGATGTTGGGGTGTGCCTTTTCGAACGGTTCTTTCCAGACTTCACCAACCTGATCCCACCACCAGAAGGTGATTTCGGTCACAACAGCGTTCCCCTGGACTGGAGCCGCGGGTTGAGCCTGCCCACCCGTCGGCTGTCCGCTCTGAGGTGCAGCGCCGCCACAGGCTGCCAGCAACGCTGCCGCACCCATGCCGCCGGCGCCTGCGGCGGCGATCTTCAGAAATCTGCGTCGCGAGAGAGTAGTGGCCATCCGTGTTTCCCTTTCTTATCCAGCATCGGAAAGTCGATTTCACGGTCTCGACCATGACCCGGCGTCCGGGCGAGACACGTAGGAAACAAATGATTGTTCACCTCTGCTCATCCAGAGGCGCACCCAACCAGACCACGCTAAGTGGGTCGAGGTTCACACCACTGCGCCATGGTTTGACCCGAAACCTGACGATAGACAGCTTCGGACGAACTGTGAACGGTCACACCCTTTATTCTGATCACAAGCGGCGGAGACTTTTCTTAAGACATATCACCAGGGTTGTCAGATTATAACCCAGTGAACAGCAATCGTCAACCACTTTTTGCGGTTGATGATGAATATACTGGACTCGCTCCGTACCATCCCGCCATCCTGTATCCAGGAGTATGTGTTCACACCCGGGGGGGGGAAAAGACAGGCCCGGGAGTGAGAGCGTCTCGCCCTCGTCACACGTATTGGGCGCAAGGCGCCCACGTTTCTAAGCTAGACTTTATCCATCATGAAGGGCCCGATGGGTACTGAAAAGGGCACAGACCAGGCCCAAGCGATCGTCGTCGGGATTTTATGCACATGCGACGAAAGATAGGACGGATGAAAATGCAGGGAGTCCTCCAACTCCTGTCGGACTGTGGCCAAGGCGTCCGAAAACGTCGGCGTCGCCTTGCGATACCAGGCAGTTTGCCTGATCGGCAGCTGACCACGCTGGGCATGGGTATGGGCCAACAACGTCACCAGGGCAAACAGCCCCAGCAAGGCCGGCGTTGTGCGCACGATCGCCAGGTCCGACCACTGGCGTTGGGTTTCCATGCCCAGATGGGTGCGCCCTTCGTGAAAGGTGACTTCCATCTGCCACCGCCGGACGAACCAGCGCAGGATCTGCAGCGGCGTGATGCTGAGATCGGTGCAGAGCAAGGCTTGCGGCTTGAATCTCCCCTTTGGATCGCGGATCAGGACCCAGCGGATGGGCGCGACCGGCTGGCCGGTGTGGTACCAGACTGCGGTATCCGCGACGATCTCAACGGTGCGCGCTCCTGCGCCATACCAGTCGGGGACGCTCACCTGCCGCCACTCGGTCGCTTTTGCCTGGTAGATGTCCTTGAGCGTCGGCAGCCGTTTCCCTTTCTTGCGAGGCCGGCCTCGCGTCTGCTCGCCTGGCGCCACCGGTGCATACAAAGCGGCATCCAGCCGCAAACGGGTGATCATGCATATCGGGTTGGGCAGACGCTGGAGGCGAGCCAGCAACTCGATCACGGCAAAACTGCGATCTGCCACCACCACCAGGGAGCGATCCGGCAGCCAGCGGCGCACCTGGAGCACCATCTGGCGCGCCCAATCGGTCAGTTGCTTGGGCGCTCGTTTCTTCTCTTGGTAGAAGCGCTCAGAAGGAGCCAAGGCCGTCAGAAAGGGCAAGGCCCACACCCGCTTGGCCCAGGGGATCGGCGCCAACAGCATCAGGCTCAGCCAGCGCAGTCCGCTGGCCTTCACCAGGTGGCTATGACTGGAGCGCACCGGATCGCGATCGATGCCTCGTGCGTGGATCTTGACGCCGCGCCGCCGTTCGATCGTGTCGTCGATCCCCAGCACGACCGCCCCTTCAGGCGCAAAGGCGCTCACCAACAGCTCCAGCAGCAGACGACTGGCTGCTCGGCTCGACCACACCGCCCGGTTGAGCAGGCGATGGTAGTTCTGGAAGTGCTTCTCGCCGCTCAGCCCCAGCGTCCGCAGCACCGCCGTGACCGTGCGCTCCCGCGGCGTCAAAATGGCCCCGATCCCCAGCAGTTGCACCCGCCACCAGATGCGGCGAGAGAACAGGTTGGCAAATGCTTTCAGAATCGTGCGATACTCAGCAGGCAAGGCAGGCATAGTCCATCCTCTTTCTAGAGTGATGGCCTCTAGCTTACCTCCTTTTTCCTCCTTTTTAAATGGATAAAGTCTAGCCAAGAGAAGCGGGAACACTTATGCTCAAGAACTCATTCAGCCTGTTTCTTCTACCGGGCAACATTTCTCCTCTCTCCGTTCGGACTATGGCTGAATGCAGCAGACGACTCTGGCAACCATAGACGGAGGAAGCCATGGACAAACAGCCGATCGAACTGCAACCTGTCGATGCCGTTGAAGTTACTATTCTGGTTGACAATGTGATGGATGCGCTTCTGCCAGGCACGCCAGACGTCCAGCGAGCGCCGTTGCGTTGGGACAGTTTTGAACAGGCGCCGCTTCTGGCTGAGCATGGCTTTGCAGCGCTGATCACCGTCGAACATCAGGGTCAACGGACGTCCATTCTGTATGACACCGGCATGGGGCAAGAGACGCTGATCCACAATATGGACGTGCTGGGCATCGATCCTGCTGACCTGCGTGCGATTGTACTGTCTCACGGACACACCGATCACCACGGCGGACTGTCGAGTTTGCTGGCGCGCCTCGGTCACCGGCGATTACCACTCATCCTGCACCCCGATGCCTGGCGCGATCGCAAGGCGGTGTTTCCTCACGGTGATGAACTCCACCTGCCCGCACCGAACCGTGCAGACCTCGAACGTGAAGGTGTGATCCTGATCGAGCGCCGCGATCCATCCCTCCTGATCGATCAACAGGTGCTGGTGACAGGACAGGTCGAGCGGGTGACACCGTTCGAGAAGGGGATGCCCGGACATTTCGCGCGAACGGCCGATGGTGCGTGGGAGCCCGACCCCTGGATATGGGACGATCAGGCGCTGGTGATGCACGTGCGCAATCAGGGGTTGGTGGTGCTCTCTGCCTGCAGCCATTCCGGGATTGTCAACATTCTCCGCTACGCTCGCCATCTGACCGGCGTTACCGATATCCATGGCATCATTGGCGGACTCCACCTTTCCGGACGGGTATTCGAGCCGATCATCCCTGATACAGTTGCTGCGCTGGTCGAACTGGCGCCTCGCCTGGTGCTGCTGGGTCATTGTACCGGCTGGAAAGCTCAACACGCAATTGCGCGCGCACTTCCGGACGCATACGTACAAACCTGCGTCGGAACGCGGATCCGGATAGGGTGATGTGGCGCAGCCGGACGACGCCGGATCGCTCTCTGTGTGCGTCAGCCGCGTCTTCCCTTCAGCCCCCCATGCGGCTGCGCCGCACACCGCCATGGTGAACATTGGCTCGGGCACATGGGACGCTGCCCGCATGCAGGCGAGACACCCACACACCCGGCATTGTACGTGTTCACCCTTACCATACCCAGGGTATTTGTGTGTCAGCAGGGCGACACCTCGTCGCGCTTACAAACGCCATCCTGCCGCCGATTCTTGATCTCAGGAGATTCCCCCGAACCCTCAATCGCGAACAGTTGCTCGACAACCATTTTCGGGTCAGGCATGGTACTATACAAAGGATATAATTGATTCTGGAGATGGTAGCCCGGATGTATGAAACTTGCCGTTCTTGCCGACATTCACGGGAACTTTCCCGCCCTCGACGCTGTTGCCACCCATATCGACGCCTGGCACCCCGATGCCATCGTTGTCGGCGGTGATATTGTCAATCGCGGGCCGTCGTCGCTGGCGTGCCTGCGCTTCGTTCAGGAGCGCGCCGCCGATAGCGGCTGGCGCCTGATCCGTGGCAACCACGAAGATTATGTCATTTCCGTGGTGCACGACCCGACCGACCGCCCCGGCATTGAAGGAGCTGTTCGGCGCAATGTGCTCTGGACGGCGCATCAACTCGGCGCTGCTGCTGTGGATCTCGAACAGATGCCGGAGATCGTGCGCCTGTGTGATCCGTCTGGCGGCGAGGCGCGCATCGTGCATGCGTCGATGCGTCACAATCGCGACAATGTGCTGGCGACCACGCCGGACGATGAACTGCGTGAGCAAATTGCCCCGCCATGCCCGCTGATCGTCGTCGGGCATACGCACCGCCCGCTCATCCGGCGACTCGATTCGACGCTGGTGGTGAATGTCGGTTCGGTGGGATTGCCGTTCGATGGCGATACGCGCGCCTGTTACGGGCGGATGGAGTGGCGTGGCGGCGCCTGGCGCGCCGAGATCATGCGGGTGCCATACGACCGCGAACGCGCCGATTATGACTTTATTGCTACAGGGTATCTCGAAATGAGCGGACCGGTGGCGCGATTGGTCTACGATGAGTTTCGCACCGGCTGGCCCCGCATCTACACCTGGGTGGCGCGCTACCGCGAACCGGTGCTGGCGGGCGCGATCTCGGTCGATGAGTCGATCGATGAGTTGCTGGCGATCTGCAACGGCGGACCCCCGCCTGATTGGATGAAGCCGGCAGCGCCGTTCTCTTAGTTTGCCTGGCATCCCTGGAGCGGTTGCACATCGACCCCCCACGAGCGGAGTTCCTGCACTACCGCATCGACCAGCGCATCGAGCTGCGCGTCGCACTCGGGAGTCAACTCTAGCCCCGGTTCGGAGGTCTCCGGTTCCATTCCCCAGAGCACAATCCGCTGCGGCGAGGATCCTTCCATCCCGTGCAGAGCAATCAGTTCGTGGAGACGAACATCTCGCGGCAACAGGTGCATGGCTTCAGCACGGGCGATCTCTTCCCCTTCGAGCCGCACGAGCGTTCCCGATCGCCCGCCGCCGTGCACGGCGTCGATAATCAGCACATCTTCGACACCATCGAGAAAGGCGAGCAACGACAGACCAAGCGCACCGGCATCAATCGTTTCGACTTCATCGGGGAGCGCGTAGCGTTCCGTCAGACGCTGCAATGCACGCACTCCCAGACCTTCATCGCGAAGGATAACGTTTCCCAAACCCATGACAAGAATTGGCGCCATCGCTCTGCTCCTCTCGCTCATCGTCGATACGAGACGCGCACTCAGACATCCACGAACCATGAGACTCAAAGAAACGTTCACAATCTTACTGTGCATCATATCATACCCTGCCCATCCCTGCAGTGAAGAGTCGTCCGCAAAGGTTCCGAGTCGCACACCATCAAAAGGCTGGTATCATACGCGGCGGGGGAGTGGAGTGCACGCAGGCGTCGCGGGGTGACCCGGCGCGCACAGCGATGGAAGGAGCGATCGTATGACGCAGCCAAAAGGCATCGGCGTGCTGACCAGCGGCGGCGATGCACAGGGTATGAATGCGGCCCTGCGCGCGGTCGTGCGCACCGCGCTGAGTCGCGATGTGCCGGTGTATGCGATTTATGAAGGATACCATGGTATGGTGGAGGGTGGCAACTACATTCGTCCGCTCAGCTGGAACGATGTCGGCGGCATCATGCACCGTGGCGGAACGATTATCGGAACAGCGCGCAGCCGTGAGTTTCGCACCCGCGAAGGGCGTCTCCGGGCTGCCGCCAACCTGATCGAGCACAGGATCAACCGTCTGGTGGTGATCGGCGGTGATGGGAGCCTGACCGGCGCTGACATATTCCGTCGTGAATGGTCCGGACTGCTGGCGGAACTGGTCGAAACCGGCAGACTGTCGCGCGAAACGGCTGCGCACTACCCGTTCCTGGCGCTGGTCGGACTGGTTGGATCGATCGACAACGATTTTTATGGCACCGACATGACGATCGGCGCGGATTCGGCGCTGCACCGGATCACCGCCGCGATCGATGCGCTGGTCAGCACAGCAGCCAGCCATCAGCGCACGTTCGTTGTCGAGGTGATGGGACGCCACTGCGGGTATCTGGCGCTGATGGGCGCGATTGCCGGCGGCGCCGACTATGTCCTCATCCCGGAAAATCCGCCTGAGCCGGGATGGGAGGATCGGATGTGCGCACTGCTGCGCGCCGGGCGAGCCGCCGGTCGCCGCGAGAGTATCGTGGTAGTTGCGGAAGGCGCGCGCGACCGGGAGGGCAACCCGATTTCATCAGACTATGTGCGGCGCGTGCTGGAGGAGCGCATGGAGGAAGATGCGCGCGTGACGATCCTGGGGCATGTGCAGCGCGGCGGCACGCCGAGCGCTTTTGATCGCTGGATGAGTACGCTCGTCGGATATGCCGCTGTTGAAGAACTGTTGAGCGCCACGCCCGAAAGCGAGCCGCAACTGATCGGGATGCGCTACAATCGAATCACGCGCCAGCCGCTTATGCACTGCGTCGAACAGACGCAGCAGGTTGCCGTGGCGATTAATGCGGGCGACTACAAACGAGCAATGGAACTGCGCGGCAGTAGTTTTACTGAGATGTTCCAGACCTTCCAGGCGCTCGCCAGCGCCCTGCCGAGCGTGACACGCCCGCGCCGGCGGCGGATCGCGCTGTTGCACGCCGGCGGACCCGCGCCCGGTATGAACACGGCAGTACGCGCAGCCGTGCGCCTCGGTCTCGACCAGGGTCATACGATGCTGGTCGTGCGCAACGGTTTCAATGGGCTTATCGCCGGTCAGGTCAGCGAGTGCGAGTGGCAGATGGTGGATGGTTGGGGGCCGATGGGAGGCGCGGAACTGGGCACCAGCCGGCGCGTTCCATCCGGCGACGACCTTGCTGATGTTGCACGGGCGCTGACCAGGCACAGCATCGACGGGTTGCTGATCATCGGCGGATGGAACGGCTATCAGGCAGCACACCGCCTGTACCACGAGCGTGATACGTATGAGCCGTTCAACATCCCGATCATCTGCCTGCCCGCTTCGATCAACAATGACCTGCCCGGCTCTGAACTGAGCATCGGCGCCGACACCGCGCTGAATGCGATTGTCGAGGCGCTCGACCGCATCAAACAGTCGGCAGTGGCGGTGCGACGCACCTTCGTGGTCGAGGTCATGGGGCGCTACTGCGGCTATCTGGCGCTCATGAGCGGTCTGGCGTCGGGAGCGGAACGGGTGTATCTGCACGAAGAAGGCATCACGCTCGATGACCTGCGCGCCGATATTCAGGAGATGATCGACGGGTTTCGCGCGGGAAAGCGTCTCAGCCTGGTTATTCGCAACGAATACGCCAACCGACTCTACACTACCGATGTAATCTGCGCGCTCTTCGAGGAAGAAGGGAAAGAGTTGTTCGATGTCCGCCGCGCAGTCCTTGGTCACCTGCAACAGGGCGGCAGCCCATCGCCGTATGACCGGATCCAGGCGACGCGCCTTGCGGCGCGCTGCATCCGCTTTCTGACCGAAGAGATGGAACGCGGCACGGCCGCTGCGGCATTCATCGGTTTTATCAACGGCAGGGTGCGCGTGTTCGATCTGGGTGAACTGCCGCACATGGTCGATACCGCATACCGCCGACCAAAGGAACAGTGGTGGCGCCAGCTGGCGCCGATTGCGCGCGCGCTCGCGCAACAGAAGCACGATGCGAGGAAAGCATGACAACAGTCACCGTCGGACACCTGCGTTGTGAGTACCTGGAACAACCCCTGGGAATCGATGTCAGCCGTCCACGTCTGAGCTGGCGCCTGTTCGGCGACCAGCGCGATGTGCGGCAGACGGCGTACCGCATCGTTGCGGCGCCGTCCGCCGATGATGTGGCAGCGGAACGAAACCTGCTCTGGGATAGCGGTCGCGTTGAGTCGGATCAGTCGATCCATGTGGTCTACGACGGCGGACGCCTCCGATCACGTCAGCGCGTCTTCTGGCGGGTGCAGGTATGGGATGCCCACGGCAATGTCGCCATCAGCCCGATCGCCTGGTGGGAGATGGGGTTGCTGCGCCGTTCGGACTGGTCGGCATCGTGGATCGGCGCACGGCTCGTCGGCGGTCGCTGGACGACCATTCCGGCGCCGTTCCTGCGTCGTTCATTCATGCTCGATGCACCGGTGCTGCAGGCACGCCTGTATATCACCGCACTGGGGCTCTATGAGTGTACCATCAACGGGCAACGCGTCGGGCAGGACCTCTTCACGCCGGGGTGGACCGACTACCGTCGCCGGGTGCAATATCAGGTCTACGATGTGACCGATGCTTTGCACGAAGGCGAAAACGTGATCGGCGTCATCCTGGGCGACGGCTGGTACTGCGGGCACGTGGCATGGGCGGGTCGTCAGAATTACGGTGACCGACCGAAACTGCTGGCGCAACTCATGATCACGCATACCGACGGCAGTACGCAAACCGTTGTCAGCAACCGCTCCTGGCGTTACGCCTTCGGTCCGATCCTGGAAAGCGACATGCTGCATGGCGAGAGTTACGACGCCAGACTGGAGTTTCCTGGCTGGAATATGCCCGGTTTCGATGATGCCGCCTGGCAACCGGTGGATCTCTTCGCCGCGCCCGACATCGCCCTGGTCGCCACACGCGGTCCGACGGTGCAGCGACACGAAGAACTGCGCCCGATCAACCCGCCAACTGCTTTCCCGTCACACCAGATGACGCGCTGGGTCTTCGACCTGGGGCAGAACATGGTCGGATGGGTCCGGCTGCACGTGCAGGGTCCGGCAGGAACGACAGTGACGATCCGGTATGCCGAAGCGCTCAACCCGGACGGCACGATCTACACCGCTAACCTGCGCAGCGCGCGCGCGACCGATCACTACACACTGCGCGGTGATGGCGAGGAAGTCTGGGAGCCGCGCTTCACCTTCCACGGCTTTCGGTACGTCGAACTTTCCGGGTACCCTGGCGCCCCTGATATCGATGCGGTGACCGGCATCGTCGTTCATTCCGCCACCCCGCCAACCGGCGAGTTCAGTTGTTCCGACCCGCTGATCAACCAGTTGCAGCATAACATTGTGTGGGGGCAGAAAGGCAACTTCCTCGATGTGCCAACCGACTGCCCGCAGCGCGATGAGCGCCTGGGATGGACCGGCGACGCACAGGTATTCATCCGCACCGCAGCGTTCAACATGAACGTCGCGCCATTCTTTACGAAATGGACTCAGGACCTGGAAGACGCACAGAGTCCCGAAGGAGCTTACCCACCGGTGGCGCCGCTGGCAGGCATCAGTGGATTGACCGATGGCGGTCCGGCATGGGCGGACGCAGGGATTATCTGTCCCTGGACGATCTACCTGTGCTACGGCGACACGCGCCTGCTCGAGACGCATTACCCTTCAATGCAACGATTTATTGCCTACCTTGAGCGGAGCAGCCGCGATTTCATTCGTTGCTACGAAGACTATCCTGGCTTCCGTGGCTTCGGCGACTGGCTGGCGCTCGATGGAAGCGGCAGAACCGACGGCGGCACCGCCAAGGACCTGATCGGCACGGCATTCTTTGCGTACAGTGCTCGTCTGCTCAGCCGCATTGCCGCGATCCTCGGGCGTCAACGTGATGCAGCTCGCTATCGCCGCCTGTTCGAGCGGGTGCGCGAGGCGTTTATCACGCGCTATGTTACTGCCGCAGGTCGTGTTGCCGGTGAAACACAGACCGGTTATGTGCTGGCATTGCACTTCGACCTGTTGCCCCCAGCGTTGCGCTCCGCTGCAGCCGATGCTCTGGCGCGCAATATTCGGGCGCGTGGGATGCATCTGGCGACCGGTTTCGTCGGCACACCCTACCTGCCGCATGTCCTGACCGCCGCTGGACACCTTGATCTCGCGTATGCGCTCTTATTTCAGCGGACATGGCCCTCGTGGCTCTACCCGGTAACACAGGGCGCGACCACGATCTGGGAACGCTGGGATGGCTGGACCCATGACAGAGGATTTCAGGACCCTGGCATGAACTCGTTCAACCACTACGCCTACGGCGCCATCGGCGAATGGATCTACAGCACAGTTGCCGGTATCGACGCGGACCCGGAACAGCCCGGCTACCGCCACCTGATTCTGCGTTCGCGACCGGGGGGTGGGCTGACGGCAGCGCGCGCGGCGCTCGAAACGATGTATGGGCGCGCCGTGAGTGCCTGGCGTATCGACGATCATCGCTTCATCTGGGAGATTGTCGTACCACCGAACACAACAGCGACCGCATATGTTCCTGCGCTTGAAGGAACACCTGTGCAGGAAAGCGGTCGTCCGGCGGACGAGTCGGAAGGGGTGACGTTTGTGCAGCGCGACGAGGAGGTTGTCGTATATCGGCTGGCATCGGGAGCGTACACATTTGAGGTGGTTCAGAGATAGTTCACTGTGGCTGCGTGACCTGTCGAGACAATTGGCGGTATATACTGCGTGCAGGACGTGCTCGGGGGTTACAGTGAACTGCGCCCCCGGGCACATCGCATCTCGACGCCGATTGAGCAATTCTTCCAACTCACGAAGAGCCCCATTATGGTTTACAATCCGACTCGTCACCATCGCCGATCCATCCGGTTACGGGGGTACGATTACACCCAACCAGGGGCGTATTTCGTCACCATTGTGACCCATCATCGTACACATCTGTTTGGTGCGGTAGTAGACGGGAACATGCAGTTGAACGACTGGGGCGACATTGTGCGCGACGAGTGGTTCAAAACCGCCCAAATCCGACCGTATGTCCAATTGCGGGATGATGAATTCGTGGTCATGCCCAACCATATTCACGGCATTATCTGGATTGTGGGTGATGGGTCGCGCCAGGTAGGGGCACGGCGCCAGGTAGGGGCACGGCGCCAGGTAGGGGCACGGCGCCAGGTAGGGGCACGGCGGCGCCGTGCCCCTACGGGGGCACGGTCGGTCGAGGTCGGAATGCGGCACCGCGGCGCACGTCCATCCGGCGGCGCACGTCCATCCGGCGGCGCACGTCCGTCGGTCGGCGCACGGCGCCAGGTAGGGGCACGGCGCCAGGTAGGGGCACGGCGCCAGGTCGGCGCACGGCGCCAGGTAGGGGCACGGCGCCAGGTAGGGGCACGGCGGCGCCGTGCCCCTACGGGGGCACGGTCGGTCGACGTCGGAATGCGGCGCCGCGGCGCACGGCCGCGCCGTATCCCGACGGATGACCACACGTTCGATATTCATACCCTGGAACAATTTGGCAAACCTGTTTGCGGCTCTATTCCTACCATTATTCGATCATTCAAATCTGCCGTGACCAAACGTATCAACAGATTGCGCAACTCCTCCGGCAAACCAGTCTGGCAACGCAACTACTATGAACACATCATCCGTCACGAACGCACCCTGAATGCTATCCGGCAGTACATCATCGACAACCCGCACCGCTGGCATATGGACCGCGAAAATGACTGTCGAACCGGCAACGATCCACTGGCGCGCGATATCTGGGAGATGTTTCAAAAAGACGATCGGCAACACATCGCTGGACGCGATCAATGAGCAGAGTATCCGGATCGCATAGCAACCCGGCATCCACCGCGTCTACCGCAGTTACCCCCCACAGCCTGCTGGCATGCATAGAGTCGGCACATTTACGCAATTCCGCCCGTAGACCTGCCCGCTATTCTGTGCTATACTACCAGTTGTGACCCAAACCACGATCCCAACGCCGGTATCGTTCCTCGCCGCGTTTGTATGACTTCACGCTCGATTGTTTGGGTGGCGAAGACTCGTCAGTGACGTTCGTCGCTGACGCAGGGCAGGCGCGGCTCGCAAATCCAGCAAAAAGGAGGGGACGATGACTCAGACTGAACACGAGGTGCTGCGGTGCCCTAACTGTGGCGCAGAGTGGCGCCCGACCGCACTGGCAACCAGCGGCGAAATCAGTTGCCCGGTTTGCCTGCACCGCTTTGCAACATCTGATGTTCTGGAGACGCGCAGATCGTTCAGCGTGCGCGATTTTGCCGAACAGATCAGTGCATTGATCAATCGCGCGCGAACCGAGGGTTTGAGCAGTGATGTCATTACTGACGTCCTGCGCGACGAGCTTGCCTACAATGCCGAACTGGACAATCCCAGCCATACCTTCCACGTCCAGATCGTCGATCTTGGTCCGGCCGAGGGCGCCATACGCACGCTGCCTCCCAACGAAGCGCGCATGATCTTGCAACGTCGCAGCACGCCGCTCATCAAACGTTAGCACGCTGACGCGCAGGGTTACCCGCAACGTCACTGTGGGGCCGCTCACGCCCGCCTTACCCAGGCAGCGGTCTCCTGCCGGGCGGCGCTGACTGTCGCTGCCGCCCGATACCTGGCGCCCTACGACGTGCGCAACTCTGTCGCCTTCGCATGCGATGCACCGGTTTTCTGTGCGTCCTTCCTGTTTCCATGTTCGTCTCAGGCGTCCTCATCAGGGCGCGATTGCAGCATTGTTGCCGGAGTGTGTCCATGAATCCTGCCACGTTTGCCAATGATTTTGTCCGTCGATTTGCATCGCTTGCGACCGCTGTGCAACAATCGTTGCCACGATTGCGCCAGCGCCCGCCGCTGTCGGATCGCCCGATTCGCGGGGTGATTCTGACAACCGAGCAACTTGAGGAGCGCGCGCGCGCGCTTGCCGCTGATCATACGATTGTCATGCAGCCTGGCAAGGCGGGAGCGCTGCTGGCCTCGGTAGACCGCAATCATCGCCTGCTGCAACTGGCATATCAGATGCTCGCGGCGGATGCTGCGCAACGCCAGCCGCTCACGCCAGCTGCTGCCTGGCTGGTCGATAACTATCACGTGATAGTCGGGCAGATCCGTGAGATCCGGCAGGACCTGCCGGGCGGTTACTACCACGAACTTCCTAAACTGAAAGGGGGTCCCCACAGCGGCAAGCCGCGCGTCTATGCCATGGCGCTCGAACTCGTCGAGCATACGGACGGTCGCATCGACCTCGAACAATTGACGCGCTTCATGCTGGCGTATGAGGCTATCGCGCCGCTGTCGATCGGCGAAATCTGGGCCATTCCGATCATGCTGCGCGTCAGCCTGATTCAGAACCTGGGACGCCTGGCGCGCCTGATGCTCGATGAGCGCCGTCTCCGTCTCGAGGGCGCGGCGTGGGCAGAGCGCATCCTGGCACAGAAAGATGTCGGGTCATTTGAAGGAAATACGGCCTTTCGCCAGCTCGCACGCGCCCATCCGCAGTTGCCGCTGCCGCTTGCAGTCGAGTTGATCCAGCGGCTGCGCAGCGAGGAGGGAGAGTTCGACATTGCCCGGTTGATGGTCTGGCTCGAACAACAACCCTCCATTCCATACAATACCGCCGAAGAAATCATCCTTGCCGAACAGCGCCGCCAGTCTGCCAATCAGGTATCAGTCGCCAATACGATCACAAGTATGCGAACGATGGACGCGGTAGACTGGCCCGACTGGTTCGAGCGCGTCAGTCTGGTCGAACAGATCCTGCGTCAGGATCCGGCGGGCGCGTATGGGCAGAGCACATTCGCCACACGTGACCGCTATCGGCACGAACTCGAACGTCTGTCGCGTCGCAGCGGTTTGCGCGAAGACGCAATTGCGCGGCGTCTGGTGCGGATTGCAGCGCGGGCGCAGGACGAGGGGCGCCCCTTGCGCAAGACGCATATCGGCTATTACCTGGTGGACGAAGGCAGAACGGCGTTCGAGGCGGCACTTGGATGTCGCCTGACCCCTGGCGAGGTGGTGCATCGCGCCGTGCTGCGCCATCCCGAAACGGTCTATCTGGGAGCCATCACTGCAGGAACAATCGCTATTACTGCGGCAGGCTGGCGCTTCGCCCGATCCGGTCAGCGGCACAGGGGGATTGATACGCCACCGATCCTCACCGCCGCACTATCACTCACTGCGGTATTGCCCGCGTTTGCGCTGGCAAAAGAACTGGTCGACCGCGCCGTTACTCGCCTGACCCCGCCGCGCGTCCTGCCGCGCCTCGACTTCCGCGACGGCATTCCCCGCGAGCTGCGCACGATGGTGGTTGTGCCAACGCTACTTCTGACACCGGAAAGTATCCGCACGCAGATCGAGTCGCTGGAGGTGCTGGCGCTCGCCAATCAAGACCCGCACCTGCATTTTGCGCTGCTCACCGATTTCGCCGATGCCCCGCAGCCGCATATGCCCGAAGACGCGGCGTTGCTGACGCTGGCGTGTGAACATATCACGGCATTGAACGAGCGCTACGGCAGCGATCGCTTCTTCCTGCTCCACCGCCGCCGCGTCCGGAATGAGCGCCAGGGATGCTGGATGGGCTGGGAGCGCAAACGCGGAAAACTCGAAGAGTTCAATCGCCTGCTCGTCGGCGCTACGGACACGACCTATGAGACATTCATCGGCGACCTCAGCATTCTGCCGCAGGTGCGTTATGTCATCACGCTCGACGCCGACACGCAGCTGCCGCGTGACGCGGCGCGCAGGCTGGTTGGCACGCTGGCGCACCCGCTCAATCAGGCAGTGTTCGATCCGCACACGCAACGGGTGGTGAAGGGGTACGGCATCCTCCAGCCACGAGTCGGCATCGACCTGCCGAGCGCCCTGCGCAGCCGCTTCGCGCGTATTTCATCGGGCAACGTGGGCGTCGATCCGTACACGACGGCTGTTTCCGATGTGTACATGGATCTGTTTGGCGAAGGGATCTTTGCCGGCAAAGGGATCTACGATCCGGCGGCGATGCGCGCGGCGCTGCATGATCGCTTCCCGGAGAATACACTCCTCAGCCACGACCTGATCGAAGGGTGCTACGCGCGTGCGGCGCTGCTCTCCGATGTCGAATTGCTCGACAGTTACCCGACGACATACGCCGCCTATTCGGCGCGTCAGCATCGCTGGGTGCGCGGCGACTGGCAGATCGCCGGCTGGTTGCTGCCGCGTGTGCCACGCGCATCCGGCGGGTATGCGCCAAATGTCCTGCCGCTGATCAGCCGATTCAAAATTGCCGACAACCTGCGTCGCAGCCTGACACCGCCTGCAACGCTGGCATTGCTCATCGCCGGCTGGTTTGTACTCCCTGGTCGTCCGGCGGTCTGGACGCTCCTGGCGCTCGGGCATTACCTCGCACCATTGACGTTTGCCATCCTGAGCATGCGCCTTGCGCCGCTAAACTGGCGCTATCTGCATATCAGCCTGATCGCCGCAGTGGAACATCTGCGCTGGCCCGCGCTGCAAATGGTGCTGAACATCGCCATGCTGCCCGATCAGGCGTGGCTGAACCTGGACGCCGTCGTGCGCACGCTCTGGCGTATGGGAGTGACCCATCGGCGTATGCTCGAATGGGAAACCGCTGCCCAGGCACAGCGCCGTCTCACCAATTCGTTCGACTATCTGCTCAAGCGCATGGGTCCCTCGGCAGTGGCGCTGCTGGCGCTGGCGGCTGTGCGCTCTGAGCGCCTGCGCGACTCCTGGCACTCTGCTCTGCCGGTAGCGCTCGCGTGGGGTGCAGCGCCCTTCTTCGCCCGCTGGCTCGATCAGGAATATGTCCCTCGCCGCATCGAGCCGCTCTCTGCCGATGATCGCCGGATGCTGCGGCGTGTGGCGCGCGCAACGTGGGCCTACTTCGATCGCTTCGTTGTTCCGGAACAGCATTTCCTGGCGCCGGACAACTTCCAGGAGACGCCGCGGCCAGTCGTGGCAGAACGCACCTCGCCAACCAATATCGGCTTGCAGTTGCTGGCCGACCTGGCGGCGGTCGATTTTGGATACCTGGGTGCGCGCAGTCTGGTTGATCGCGTCGGGCGCGTGTTCGAGACGATCCAGCGGATGGAGCGCTTCCGGGGGCATCTGTACAACTGGTACGATACGCGCACCCTCCATCCGCTACCGCCGCTCTATGTCTCGACGGTCGATAGCGGCAACCTCGCCGGGCATCTGCTCACACTCCGCCAGGGGTTGCTGGCGTTGACCGAACGACCAGTGTACGGACCATGGATCACCAAGGGTTTGCGCGACATTCTCGAAATCATACAGGAACGCCTGCCAGCCAACGCCAGAGGACGCACATCGCTTATGGCGCTTCTGCAGGCGCTCGACGCCACGCCAGACACGGCAGAAGGGTACCGCGCACGCCTCCTGCAGGCCGCCGACCTGGCGATCATTCTCACGCGCGAGCCGCATGTGGCGGAGTGGGCCGAGGCGCTGGCACGCCAGGCATATAGCCTGCTTGACGACATGCCGCACGATGGGACGCTCGCGGCGCCGGAGGACCCGGAATTCCGCGCTGCCGTCGAGAGACTGTCGGATACGTGCATCGATTTGATTACGGCGATGGACTTCCGCTTCCTCTACGACGAACGCCGTCGTCTGTTCGCCATTGGCTACAATGTCAGCGAAGGACGACGCGACAATTCATACTACGACTTGCTCGCTTCCGAAGCCCGTCTGGCAAGTTTCATCGCCATTGCCCTCGGAGAAGTTCCGCAGGAACACTGGTTCTATATCGGTCGCAAGATTTCGCCGGCTGTGGCGACACCCACGCTGCTCGCCTGGAGCGGCACCATGTTCGAGTATCTCATGCCGCTGCTGGTGATGCGCAACTACCCCGAAACGCTGTTCGACGCAACCTACCGTGGCGCAGTCGAACGCCAGATCGCCTATGCCGCCGAACGCGGCATTCCGTGGGGCATTTCTGAGTCGGCATTCAACCTGCGCGACTCGCAGATGAACTATCAGTATCGTGCATTCGGCGTGCCGGGGCTCGGATTGCAGAGCGGGCTGGCGAACGATCTGGTGGTTGCACCATACGCGACACTCCTGGCATTGCAGGTCGCACCGGTCGAGGCGGTTGCCAATCTGCGCACCTTGATGGAAAATGGCGCATTTGGGAACTACGGCTTCTATGAGGCGATCGACTTTACGCCTGCGCGTCTGCCGCCTGGGGTAAAGAGCGCCGTCGTACAGACGTACATGGTTCACCATCAGGGCATGGGATTGCTGGCGATCAACAATGTGTTGAACGACAATATCATGCAGCGCCGCTTCCACGCCGAGCCAATCGTCCAGGCGACCGAATTGCTCCTGCAGGAGAAGATTCCTGCCGACCGGCCGCTACCGTTGCCGCAGGAGAGCGCCGTCAGCGAGATTGTGGTCACGCCCGATGTTGTTCTGGAGCGTCACTTTACGACGCCGCATACTGCGGTTCCATATGCATACATGCTCTCAAATGGCGTCCTGACCTCGATCGTGACGAATGCGGGAGGCGGCGGCTGCCGCTTCACCCTGCCCGAGCGAACAACGTCAGTCGCCATTACGCGCTGGCGTCCCGACCCGACGCGCGATGCGTCAGGCAATTTCGTCTATGTGCGCGATGTGCGCAGTGGCGACACATGGTCGCCAACGTACCAGCCGTTGCGCATCCTCGGCGACGATTACCGGGTCACCTACGGCGCAGGGCGGGTCGAGTTCCGCCAGCAGTACGCTGGCGTCGATACGCGCCTGGAAATCACTGTGTCACCCGAAGACAATGTCGAGGTGCGCGTGCTGACACTGGTCAACCTGACAGCGCAACCGCGCGAACTGGAGATCACGACATACGCCGAGATCGTGCTCGCGCCCGATGCTGCCGATGCTGCCCACCCGGTCTTCTCGAATCTCTTTGTTGAAACCACGTTCGATCCGCAGAGCGAGGCGTTGCTGGCAACGCGCCGGCCGCGCTCTCCGAACGATGAACGTCTGTGGGCGGCGCAGGCGATCGGTGTACGTGGACGCGCCCTGGGAGAGGCGGAGTACGAAACCAATCGTCTGACGTTCATCGGACGCGGACGTGACCCATCACACCCGCAGGCGCTCGACCGCCCGCTGAACGGAAGCGCCGGCGCAGTGCTCGATCCGATCTTCAGCCAGCGCCGTCGGGTGCGAATCGTGCCTGGCGGGCAGGCACAGGTGATCATGACCCTGGCGGTCGCAGCGACACGCGAGGACGCGCTGCGCCTGGTAGAACACTACCGCGACGCCGCCATTGCAATGCGTTCGTTCGATATGGCGCGCACCCAGGCGCAGGTCGAACTCATGCACCTTGGCATCAACGCCGATCAGGCGCACCAGTTCCAGCGCCTGGCATCGCTTGCGCTCCTGCCCGACCCGGCGCGTCGTGCGGCCGCCGAGGTGCTGGCGCGCAACAACAAAGGGCAGCCAGGGCTGTGGGCATACGGTGTCTCCGGCGACTATCCAATCGTGGTGGGGCGCATCGCGCCAACATCCGATACATCGCTGGCGCGAACCCTGATCCAGGCGCACGAGTACTGGCGTCTGAAAGGAGTGTTGATTGAGCTGGTGCTGCTGGTCGAAGATGGCGCTGACTACCGGCAGGAGCGGTATGAGCAGATCATGGCGCTGGTGCGCAGCAGCCGGTCGAGCCGCTGGCTAAACCAGCGCGGCGGCGTATTCGTGCTGCGCACCGGCGTGATGCCCGACGTCGATCAGGTACTGTTCGAGACGGTCAGTCGCATCACCCTCTACAGCCGGCGCGGCGACCTGGCCTATCACCTGCGCCGCCGCCTGCCCGACAAAGCGTCGCCGCCGCCGATGGTCGCCCTGCCGCACGATGGCGAGCCGCTGCCGCCGGAAGACCGGACGCTGGTCACGGAGTATGGCGGCTTCACCTCCGATGGGCGTGAGTATGTGATCGACGTGATGCCCGACAACCCGACGCCGCTGCCCTGGGTGAACGTCGTTGCCAACCCGCGCGCCGGGTTCATCGTCTCAGAGAGTGGCGGCGGCTATACCTGGGCAGAGAACAGCCGCGAAAATCGCCTGACCCCCTGGTCGAACGACCCCGTCAGTGATCCGCCGGGCGAAGCGCTCTACCTGCGCGACGACATAAGCGGCGCGCTCTGGTCGCCGTTGCCGCGTCCCTGTGGCGTCGGTCGCATGCGCGTCTACCACGGACTGGGATACACCCGCTTCCTGCAACGGTACGAGGGTATTGAGAGTGAAACGACGCTCAGCATCGCACCCGACGACCCGGTGAAGATCGTTCGGTTGCGCCTGCGCAATCGGTCCGATCGCGAGCGACGCCTGAGCGCAGCGATGTACGTCGAATGGGTGCTGGGCGTACTGCGCGAGCAGACGGCACTCTTCATCGTGACTTCGACAATACCCGAACAGAGCGTGCTGCTGGCGCGCAACACCTACAGTCACGATTTTGTCGGACGGGTGGCCTTCCTGGCATGCAGCGCCCCGGAAGCGCTCTTCTGCGGTGATCGGGCGGCATTCATCGGGCGCAACGGCAACCTGGCACGCCCACTTGCGCTGTCAGGCGACCACGACGGCGCCTTCGATCATCGCACTGACGCCGGGTTCGATCCGTGCGGCGTCGTTGCTGCACGGCTGACCCTCGGACCTGGTGAGGAACGCGATGTCTTCTTCATTCTGGGGCAGGGCGCCAATGAAGAGGAGGCGCTACACCTGGTTGCCCACTACCGTGATCCCGCTATCGCCGCCGGCGCCATCGAGGAAACCATCGCGCGCTGGCGCGATCTGGCAAGCAGGATGCAGGTGCGCACCCCCGACCCGGCGCTCGACGTGTTGCTCAACGGCTGGCTGATCTATCAGACCCTCGTCTGTCGCATATGGGGACGCTCGGCGTTCTACCAGTCGGGTGGCGCCTATGGCTTCCGTGACCAGTTGCAGGATGTCATGGCGCTGATGATGATCGAGCCATCGCTCGCGCGTGAACACATCCTGCGCGCTGCTGCGCGACAGTTTGTCGAAGGCGACGTGCAGCACTGGTGGCATCCACCGCTCGGGCGCGGCATCCGCACGGCATTCTCCGACGACTATCTGTGGTTGCCGTTCGTAGTCTGCCACTACCTCGAAACGACCGGCGATAACGCGCTGCTCGACGCAGTGGCGCCCTATATCAAGGGACGACCGCTGGCAGAGCACGAAGCCGAGTACTACGACCTTCCCGAACAGGCAAACGAATATGGCAGCATCTATGACCACTGTATTCGGGCGATCAATCGTGCGTTGACGCGCATGGGAGCGCATGGACTACCACTCATGGGGGCGGGCGACTGGAACGACGGCATGAATCTGGTGGGACATCAAGGACGCGGCGAGAGCGTCTGGGTTGCCTGGTTCTTGATCGTTCTCCTGAACCGCTTCGCACCGATTGCCGAACAGCGGGGCGATGTCGAGCGCGCGGCACGCTACCGCGCCGAGGCGCGCCGGTTGAGCGAAGCGCTGGAACGCCACGCCTGGGACGGCGAGTGGTATCTGCGCGCCTTCTACGATGATGGTACACCGCTCGGTTCCGCGCAGAGCGACGAGTGTCGCATCGACTCGTTGAGCCAGTCGTGGGCAGTCATCGCCGGAACCGCCGATCCGGAGCGCGCGCGGCGGGCAATGGAGGCCGTCGATACCCACCTGGTGGATCGCACAACCGGCATCATCAAACTCTTCACCCCGCCGTTCGATCAGACGCCGCACAACCCTGGCTACATCAAGGGGTATGTCCCTGGAGTGCGCGAAAACGGCGGACAGTACACCCATGCTGCAATCTGGGTCGCGTGGGCCTGGACGCTGCTCGGTGAACAGGCGCGTGCAGGCGAACTGGTGCGTCTGCTCAACCCGTGGCGCCATGCGCAGCAGAACGAGCGCGTCTATGCGGTTGAACCTTACGTCATCGCAGCCGACATCTACGCGGCGCCGCAGCATCTGGGACGCGGCGGCTGGACGTGGTACACCGGTTCGGCAGCCTGGTTCTACCGCCTCGGCATCGAACGCATTCTGGGCATTCAGCGCCACGGCGACCATCTGACCGTGACGCCCTGCCTGCCCCCTGACTGGTCGGGGTACGAAGCGTGGCATCGTTGCGGTTCGAGCACCTATCACATCATTGTCGAGCGGAGTGGCAGCGACGGTTACGCACTGACAATCGACGACGCACCCGCGAGCGACCTGCGCATCCCGCTGCACGATGATGGGCAACTGCACATCGTTCGATTAATACTTCCATCACACGTCGCACTACTTCCATGGGATGGTGCAGGAACAACCGCAACACCAAAAGATACCTTTGGTGCTAGTTGAGTCATGAGGTATCCTCGAGATTACGAAACCAAACGAGGAGGCGCCCCATGACGACAGGCGACAGTATCCTCCATAGTTTCTGCCTTGTGGACGACAACCTGCCCGACATCCCGAGGCATTCGCAAGTCAAGTTGTATCCGAGCGAGTTGGTCACGATTGGCATCCGGTTTGCGCTCAACGGCGGCTTCTTGCGCGCCTGCTCCCGCTGGCTCAAACGGGATGACGGTGATTGGTTTGGTGACGGCACACTGCCGGAACGAACTTGTTGACACCGCTTGCTCACAACGTATCACGATTGGTGTCACTTGCTTGTGGCCGATCCAACCTTCTTCACCGTCATGGACCGCTATCCGATTGACCTGATGGTTCCCATCCGCCAAGGCCGACGCCCGCACCAACTGGGCAAAACAGGCCGAGCCAAGGGTCGCTGGAGCGTCGGAATCACGGTTTGCCGGCTGGTGAACGACGGTTGTCGGGTCGTCGCATGGGATTGGGACACCATGAACGTGAACGATCAACGCTTCAATCCTCTCGTCGAGCCATGGATTGGCACGACGATTGTTCTGGCAGACGACGGTTTTCGCGACCAGAACGGCGTTCCAGAAACCATGAAGATCTGCAAGAACGGCGCTTGGAATGAGCGCACGTGCGTCGAAACGGTGTTGTCGTTGGTCACCGTCATCTGTGATTTGAAGCGAATTCGGCGCCGGCTGGCGGCATACATCCAGGCACGGCTGGCCTTCGTTTCGGCCATGGTCAATGTCCTCATGAATTTGTTCCACACGATTCATCCCGATGCCGACCCTTACAAGATGAGCATCGCCGAGTTCTCTCTCTGAAAACTAGCACCAAAGGTTATATAATATGCGCAGAGAGTGGGCGAATCTACGCATCGCATCGTCATTGAGACCTTGAGGATGTCCGCGACCGGCTGGTGCTCGCGGCTCAACTGTACCTCGAGCCGGATCACAACGATGGCGTCGTGCTGACTATTGCGCCGCTCTGGGATCTGGCGCCGCGGAAAGAGCGAAGCAGTACTGGAACGATCTGCTGGCCGGCAAATATGAGTGGAGCAGCATCGGCAGGCAATTGCGGGCGAAGGGGCTGGTGAAGCGCCGATAGCCGAACATGGCGTTTCAATGGGCTTTGACGTTATTGATGATGATAAGGCATGTTCAACAGGAATTGGCGTGATGCGCACGATCCCCGCGCGTGGATCGCTCACGGTAGAACTTAAGAGCGACCACAGGCGCCTACCCGACGGCGAACTGATGGCTACCGAGGTCTGTCGGGCAAACACCGAGGGCGGCGAGATCTAGACTAGCGGAGGAGGAGGGTATGACCATTCAGATTGCTTACCCCGACGAGTTGCTCACCGTCGCGGGTCTGACACGAGAACAGTTTACGCACCTCGCCCACGAGGCAGTCTTGATCCGGCTCTATACGCTCGGCGCTGTCTCGACCGGCAAGGCTGCCGAGATCCTCGGCGTGTCGCGGCGCGAATTCCTCGAACTCCTGGGGCGCTACGGCGTCTCGGAGTTTGACGACGATATTGATCTGGAAACGGAACTTCAACGTGGCTAGCCGGCCGGTCGTCTCCAACACCAGCCCGCTGATTACGCTTGCCGGCGTCGGACTGCTGGAGTTGCTACCCGCCGTGTATAGCGAGAGCCGTATCGCCGAGGCGGTGCGCAACGAGTACCAGGCGAAGCGCTTGGCTTCCGAGCCGGATCTCACTGCGCTTACCTGGCTCGTTGTCGAGGCCGTCGAACCTGACAGCGATTTGGCCGCGATCCAGGGCCTGGACCGCGGCGAGGCAGCCACAATTGCCCTGGGCGCGGCGCTTCAGGCCCGGGCCGTGGTACTGGATGACCGGCTGGGCCGGCGCATCGCCGCAGAGCGCGGTCTACCGGTGATCGGGACGATGACGGTGCTGTTGCGTGCCAGGCAGCAGGGTTTGCTCCCGGCGGTCGGTCCAGTCATCGCCACGATGCTTACCCAGGGTCGACGCATCAGCCCCAGGCTGCACGCGCATGTCCTGCGCATTGCTGGCGAGGATGCGCAGTGAGCAGATGCGCTCAGACCAGAGATGAGCGCCTGCGACTGAAGGTATGAGCGCAGGCAAAAGATGTATGACGCGAAAAAGCCCCGGGAGTGAGGGCAGGACGCCCTTACTTCCAGGAGACGTATGAACATAGACAAAGGTGTATGGACTGCTGAAGCCTTGCTTCAGCAGTCCATACTGCTACACACGATAAGATACTGGCATTTTCAGAACAAACGTGCTATACTGCACAAAGGTCTCTGGCTGTACCCGGCAGACGCGCAACGTTTGCACCTCACCGCATACCGCGTTATACTCATCACACACGCGATGAACGGCGCCCAGCGCCGAAGGCAACCTATGGCAACCCTGCGGGCACAATCTCAATCCAGTAACAGCGACTCGCCTGGTCCGGCATCGCAGGCGAGCGCCGTGCGCGAGGTGCGCAACTATCGCCTCGATCAGCGCATCGGGCAGGATGAACTCGCAGTCGTCTACCGCGCCACCCATCTGACGCTCGATCGTCCTGTGCTGGTGTCGGTGCTGCACCGCACCGACTGGATTTCATCGAGCCGCTTTCAGTTAGCCGCCCGGCTTGCTGCCCATCTGACCCATCCCAATCTGCTGCCGGTCATTGACGCCGGTCACGACGACCGTATCGGGCATTATCTGGTGACGCCCTATCTCGACACGCGCTCTCTTCAGGATATCCTGGCGAACGGCGCGCTCGATCCGGTAGAAGCGCTGCGCATCGCCACTCAGATGGCGAGTGTGCTCGATTATCTCCACACCCAGAACGTGGTGCACCGCGATGTGCATCCGGCAAACATCCTGGTCACCCCCCAGGGAACGGTATTCCTTACCAACCTGAGCCTGGCGGCATCACCGGATACGCCCGATCTGTCGAGCATCGACGATACGGACTATCGAACGCCGTATACAGCGCCGGAACAGACGCTGCACACCGGTCAACCAGCGCCCGCAGGCGACCTCTACAGTCTTGGCGCCGTTATCTACCATATGCTCAGCGGCGATCCACCGCCGCCAGCCGGCGTTCCACCGTCGCTGGCATTGCGCGACGAAGCGCTCGCCGCTGCCGATCGCGTTGTTCAGCGCCTGATGGCGGAGCATCCGTCGCAGCGGTACGCGAACGCCGGTCAGGCGATCGCCGCCTTGCGGCAGGCACTGCGCCCACAGATCGACGCAGCGACGGTCGATATGGAAGAGTCGCGCTGGGAGCCGATCGCCGAATGGCTCGAAAACCCGCTCGAAACAGTGCTCGGAAACCTGATCGATACCGATTTCGTGGCGCGCAGCCGCACCCGCGCCGATACGCTCCACCGGGTCGATGCCATTCGCCGTCTGCTCGATCGCTGGAGCCGGCAAAACTGGACGCACCGCCCACAACTTGGGCATCTGATTGAACCAGAGCAGATTGTCAGTTACAACCTCTACTTTTACGAAGTGCGCGTGGCCTATGAAACGCGCACAACGCCGCAGGCGCGTCTCAGCGTGCATCGCGGCGGCGCACTGATGCCTGCACGTGAAATCGGTTTATGGGAGGCGCCGGTTCCTGATGCACCGCCGTTCGAGACGCACAATCCCGAACCGATTGTTATTCCCGGATCACAGCGTGTGGTTGGCTGCCCGGAGTGCAACGGCGCAGGTCGCATCCCCTGCCGGACGTGCAACGGCTCAGGAACGGTTATACGCCCACGCAAGGTGAAAGAACCCGACGGACGGATGCAGAACCAGCCAATCTCCGAAGAATGCCCGACCTGCCGCGGCTATGGGCACGAGGAGTGTGAACGCTGTGAAGGAACCGGGCAACTGCTGGAAGAGAAGGTTTTCGACTGGTCGCGTCGTGCGCGCGCTTACTTCAACGAAGATGATCTCAGTGGATTGCACAAACCGACGCTTCAGGCAAAAGCCCTGAAAGTCTTCGATGGTCCGATTTCATTGCGTGAAGGGCACTGGTATCAGGTTGCGCCACTGAAGGAGATCATCGAAGAGGCGCAGCGCAGTTGCGGCGACGATACCCGCATCATCGCCGCCGAACTGACCATCCGTGGCGTCCCGGTCACCGAGGTTGACTATCGCTTCCGCGACCAGCCGCGCACACTGGCATTCATCGGCTTCGACAACACGCTGAAAGGCGATAGCACGCTGTACGATGTCGAACGTCTCGTGCTGTACGTCATCATTCTGATCATGGCGCTCATTCTGGCAGCGATCCTGGTATTGCGTTGAACGTTGCGCGTCCGCGGGAAAGCGTCCTGGACCCCGCCGCCCCTGTAACATTTTTCACACATGCTGCGTCTAATAGGGCGGAACCTGATCAACGATTACATATCCCAAAAGGAGGAACAACGATGTTCCGTCAAAATGTCGGTCCCATTGATCGTGGCATTCGGGCGGTCATTGGCATGCTGCTGCTCATTGCCACGTTCGTGCTGCTCAGCGGCTTCTGGCAGGCGCTCGCAGCTGTGGTAGGGGTCATTCTGCTGATCACCGCCATCTTTGGCGTGTGCCCGCTCTACTCAGCGCTCGGCATCGACACGACGAGCAGACCGGCAGCAAAGCACTGAGCAGACATCACCAGAGTGGGACGCCCACTCCGGTCGCTTCCAGACATCCGCGAGCCTCGTCAGTACGACGAGGCTCGCTGTTTTCCCCCGGCTCGCCGCCGGCGACTCATGCACATCGGCGCCTGAACATCACCGTGCCATCGCGTGTCACGGTTGTTTACCCTTCAGGGCGGGAAGCCCACCGGCTTCAGCGGTGGGATGAACGCCCCCGCTTGATCGGCTTGAGCCCACAGCGCTTTTGCCGCTTCCGCTTGCCGGCATCCGTTATTTGTGGTACACTTGTTCGTGTGCAAGACACTCCGATGGTACAGCGGAGCAACGGTTCGCACCCCAACAACTCAAGGTCGGCGGTTGCGGCAAGGACGTTCCGTTGCCGCGTAAAACCTTGACGGGTTGTACCAATCCGGCAGCCTGTCAGCCTGCCGATGGTCCTCCGTTCCAACCGCCTGCCTGTCGGCAGACAGGCGTGTGGGTTGGCGTCAGGTCGGTGGGTCAACCGATGCTACGAAATCTGGAAGGACAAGCCCAATCCGTTGAGGATTGGGTAGCTGACACCCGATACACCATGTCAAGATACCGCCGCAGCAGGTCGCTGACAACGCCGCGGAACGGCAACGATGCCGCCATGCCGTACACCGGCGCCATGCCGCCCCTGGCGCGCGGCTCACGACGTACAACCGCGACCGATTCGCGCAGGTCGGCGATGAAGCGGTCGGCGACGCCGGGTTGCGTGTGTGGCAGAGTGACGCAGATATGGATCGCTGGCGGGTGGTGCAGACCGTTGAGATGCCAGCCGCGCTGCGCCATCTGATCGAGCACGCGGTAGATGTCGAGGCGTGTCGCAGTGAACGCAATCACCCACAGTGGATCGCCAAGAATGCGCAACTCCGGAATAGACTCGATGCCGTTGCGGATCCGGCGCGCCGTCTCAAGAATGCGCTGTGTCGCTTCCAGGTACCCCTGCTCACCGATGCTGACCATCGCGGCCCACGCCGCCGCACTCAGGCCCCCAGGGCGACTGCCGGCCATCGTCGGCGAAACGTACAGCCCGCCGGGCCAGTCGGCGGCGACATAGTACTGAAAACGGCGCAGGTCTTCAGTACGGTAGAGAATGACCGAAGTTCCCTTGGCGGCATACCCGTACTTGTGGGTATCCACCGAGATCGAGGTGACACCGGGAACGCCGAAGTCGAACGGAGGAACCGGGTAACCGAGCCGACGCGCCCACGGAAGCACAAACCCGCCCAGACAGGCATCGACGTGCATGCCGATGCGCCGCTCGCTCGCCAGCGCCGCCAGGTCAGTGATGGGATCGATGATGCCGTGCGGAAACGATGGCGCCGACCCCACGAGTGCGATGGTGTTGCGGGTGATGGCGCGTCGTACAGCGGCGACATCGGCGCGAAAGCGTGCATCGACCGGGATGCGCACCAGCCGGAGGCCGAAGTAATGCGCGGCTTTGTCGAACGCAGCATGCGCAGTGCGCGGGACGATCACTTCGGGATAGCGGATGCCGCGTCGCTCATGCGCCCAGTCGCGGTAGGTCTTCATTGCCAGCAGAATGCTCTCCGTGCCGCCCGATGTGACCGTACCGCAGACTCCCGATCCGCCGCCAAGCATCGTTGCGGTCATAGCAACGATTTCCGCCTCATATCTGGCGATGCTGGGCCAGAGATCGACATGCAGCGGGTTGCTCGCTGCGTGAAGCGCATACGCCTGGCTCAGAAACGTCTGGTGGTCGGGATCGCCGTGATAGACGGCGCCCGACGCGAACCCCTCGCGCCAGCAGGGGGTTTCGCGTTCCGCCAGGCGGCGCATCTCGGCGAGAATATCGTCACGGTCGCGCCCAACGGTGGGCAGGCGGACGTATCCTGGCGTTTCATTGCGATAGGGCTTGAGCGATGGTTCAATATTGGCAAGCAGCGCGTCGTACTGCGCCTCGAGCCTGCGCTGCACCACCGGAATGCGACGCAGGACCCCCTCGAACGCAGCAGCGGCGCGCGCGCCTGCCGACTCGAGCGCCTGATACCATCGAGAATCAGCCATGTCGCCTCCCATTCAACTGCGCGTAGATTGCCCGATTCTGGCGGTAGATGCGCACAAAGGCGCGGAACAGTTCATCATAGGTGCGCCGGTGCTCGTGGCGCGGGTGGAATGTCGCAGCCACTGGCGTACTGATCCGGCTGAAGGACTGCCGCCCAATCGCCACTGCGGCGATCAGCGCCGCGCCGCGCAGATTGGCAAGCAGCGGATGCATCGCCTGATCGATGGGGCATCCCAGGACATCGGCAAAAATCTGACACCAGACGGCGGATTGCGCTCCGCCGCCGGTCATGATGATCCTGCCGGGCGATCGCCGCATGAAACGGCGAACCGCATCGCGCAGCCAGCGCATATTGTAGGCGACCCCTTCCATGACAGCGCGCACCATCTGCGCCCGCGTCGTCGCCAGCGACATGTTGTAAAACCCGCCGCGCAGCGTGTAATCTTCGACCGGGGTGCGTTCGCCGTAGAGCCAGGGAGTGAAGATCAGCCCGCCGCTGCCGGGCGCTTCGCGCTCCGCCATACGGTTCAGAGCGGCATAGAATCCATCTGGACGCAACGTTGCCAGGTCATCATCGGCGAACAGCAGATTGTCGCGCAGGAAGGTCAGACAGGCGCCGGCGCACTCCTGCTCATTGGTGAGCAGATATTTCCCTGGAATTGCCGACGGTAGTGACGCCATGTTGTGGAGCAGATCGGTACGTTTGAACGGCACATGACAGACAAGCCACGACGATGTGCCAACATACAGGTTGGCATCATAATCGCGCACGGCGCCCGCGCCCACCGCCGCCGAATGAATATCCGGCGACCCGACAGCCACCGGCGCGCCTGGTTCGACGCCAAGATGGTCGGCGGCATCGACAGTCAGCGGACCTAGGATGTCGGTTGCACGCCGCACGTCGGGCAGTTTTGCGCGTTCGATACCGGTCAGCGCCAGCAATTGTGGCGCATAGGCAATCCGGTCGATAGAGCGGTTATCCGTCAACCAGTGGAGCGTGATCGAGTCGAACGACGCGGCGCGTCTTCCGGTGAGCCGCAGGTTGATGTAATCCTTCGGTTCGAGAAAAACCTTCGCGGCGCGGTATATGTCAGGGTGCGCCCGCCGGAGATACAGGATGTGCGCCAGCGGGTCCTTCCCGGCAAGACCAGGCGCACCACCGGTGAGCCGAATCCAGGTCGCCAGTTTTGTCAGCCCATACCCGGCAATGGTTGGACGACCGGCAACCAGGGCATGAATGTCCGACGCGCCACGCGAATCCATCCAGATAATCGCGTCGGTCAGCGGACGGTCATCGTCGCCAACCGCAACCGTTCCCGACCATTGCGCCGTCACACCGACAGCGGCAATGCGGGTGACACCGGCGGCAGACGTCAGGCGACGCGCCGCCACACCAATTGCCTCCCACCATTCAACAGCGCTCTGCTCAGCGCCCCCGCCCTGCACCAGATGCAACCGCACCGGCTCGAACTCCCACGCCAGAATGTCGCCGTTGGACGTCGCCAGCGCAACTTTGGGACCGGACGTACCAAGGTCGATCGCCAGGATGGGCATATCTGACAGCATAGCCGAATCTCACCTGTCCTGCCGCCTCAAGGCGCCTCATGGACTGCCACCGCCGCGCGCAGGCCCGACTCGATCGCCCCCTGTATCCAGGCGTGGTAGAGCGAGGCATGCTCGCCCGCAAAATGGAAACGTCCCTCCGGTTCGATAATCGCATCATGCAACAGGGTCTGCTGCCCCGGCTCAAAGAGCGCGAAAGCGCCACCAGCAAACTCATCATCGTGCCACATATACGATGCACCAACCTCGAACTCAGCGGTAATCTGCGGGTGAATGACTGCAACATTTTCCAGCGCCTGCTCAATCCGGTCACGCGGCGAGAGCGATCCCCAGCGCTGTGCGTCCTCCGACCAGGTATAACTGGCGAGCAGAACGCCGCGCCCGGTCTCTTTGCCCCAATCGGTGTAATACAGATTACGGATGGGCATATCGGTCACCGTACCGCCGCCATCGATCCCTTCATCGGTCTCCCAGAAGCGACGACGGCACTGAAAGAAAATCTTGGCGGCGGCATCGTAGTGCAACTGGCGGATGGCGCGCTGCTTGGCGCGCGAGAAGGGTTTGAGGGTCTCGATATGACGCAGCGCCGGAAAAGGAACCGTTATGATTGCATAATCGGCGGCAACCTGAAAGCGACCGGCCATCGTCTGGTAATGCACAATCGCATGTTCGGGCGTTTGATCAAGCGCGATCATGCGCGCACCGTAGCGAATACGCTCGTCGAGCGCCGGGAGGAATGCGTGGACAAACCGATCCATCCCGCCGACGATCTGGCACATGTTCGTGTAGTAATTGCCCGCCTCTTCACGGAACAGTTCCAGGAAGGAGGAGTTCATGAGCGCTTCCTGGTTGTTGAGCAGGCCAAACATTTCGATCAGCCCCTCCGACCATCCCTGCAATTCGAGAAACTCACGCACCGAATACTCGTCGTGGGTTGCATAGATCTGTTCCCATCCCGCCTGACCTTCACGCTCGACCAGCTCCACGAGAGGACGAATGGCCTCAGCCCAGATGTCTCCGGCGAGTTTGCCTTTCTCAGTCGCAGATGTCTCGAAACCGAGCACATCAGGGTTGGAGCGCACCTCTGTCATTCGACGCTTTACTCCACCAATGTAGACATATGTCTGTGGGCTTTCCATGATAAAATCGGTCGTCGGCAGGGCGAACCGGTCGATATACGCCATGGTGAGCGTATGCGCACGCGGGATGCGCATGGCGCCTGCTTCACCGTACAACCCCTCGGTGAATGGCTCGCGCAGGGTAAAGATCCGTCCGCCGACGCGATTGCGCGCCTCCAGGATCAGCGGGTCGTGTCCGGCGCGCAGCAATTCGTAACCGGCAACCAGCCCGGCAACCCCTGCACCGACAATGACCACTCGTTTGGGGCGGTGCGACAGACCGGCGACGGCGGCAATGCCCCGATGAATAATTTCCAGATATTCGGGCGTCGAGTGCTCTTGCGACACGGCAGTGCTCCTGAACGCGGAGAGCGGATACGATGGTACAAGTGTAGCACAGGAGCGCGAGTCTGCCTCGAACGACCGGGATAGACGGGATCTGATGAAGATTCTGGTACGAGCGGATATAATCCTGAATGTTCATCGATCACCAGGTAACTGATATGACTCACCCGAATACCATCCTCTCCGGTGCAACAATCTATCCCATCGTTGCCGCTCCGATCCGGTGCGGCGCGGTGGCAATCGGTAACGATCGCATTCTTGCGGCGGGTCCGGCCGACGATGTCGAGGAGCTGGCGGGACCGTCCACGCGCGTTATTCGCCTGCCGTCCGGGTATGCGATCATACCGGCGTTCCACGATTCGCACCAGCACCTGTTGAGTTTTGTCCGCAGCCGTACTCGTGTGGCGCTGTGGGACACGACGGATATTGCGATGGTGCTGGAGCGATTGCGCACGGAAGCGGCGCGACGACCGCCGGGGGCATGGATCGTTGCTGTGGGACACGACCAGGGACGGCTGGCAGAGCGCCGCCATCCAACGCTCGCCGAACTGGATGCTGCTGTTCCCGGTCATCCGCTCCTGATCTATCGCGCCTGCAACCACATGGCGCTGGCAAATACTGCGGCGCTGGCGCGCGCCGGTGTCACTGCCGACACTCCCGATCCGCCAGGCGGGCGAGTTGTGCGCTCTGACGAGGGGCAGCCGACCGGTGTGTTGCTCGAAACGGCAATGACGCTGGTGGCGCGCGCAATCGAGGCATCGCCAATCGACTGGCATATCGGTATACGGGAAGCAGCACGAGAATACCACAAACGCGGCATTGTCGCGATCGGGGAAGCAGCGCTTGGACACGTCGCCGGTCTGCATGACCTGGAGATTGTCGATCAGACCATTCGTGGCGGCGGCGCCGGTCTGCGGATGTACGTTCTTGCCTATGGGGCTGTGGCAGAGCGCCTGTTGGAGGCAGCTGAAGCGGGTGAATGGCAGGAGGTGCGGCGTGATGACCCCTGGTTGCGTTTTGGGGCGATCAAGTATTTTGCCGACGGAACGCTCGGCGGCGGCACGGCGTGGCTGAGTGAGGAGTATGGCGACGAGCCGGGCAACCGTGGCTTTCCGCTCGTACCGCCGGAGGAACTCGACGCGCGGGTGCTGCGAGCGCACTGCGCCGGATTCCAGGTGGCAATCCATGCCATCGGTGATGCAGCAGTGGCAATGGCTCTCGATTCCTATGAGCGCGCGTGTGCTGTGCATCCACGGACTGATCATCGGCACCGGATCGAACACGTCGAGGTGGTGCGTCCTGCGTTACCGGAGCGTTTCGCGCGCCTGGGGATCATCGCTGCAATTCAATCCTGCTTCACATACTGGGAAGAGGGTGATGTGACACGATTAGGACCCGGACTGGCGCCGTGGGGACACGCCTGGGGCGCTTTGCAGCGCGCCGGGGTTGTTCTCGCAAATGGATCGGACAACCCGGTTTTGCCGGATTTTGCGCCGCTTCAGGGCATTGCAGCGGCAGTGACGCGCAGGGCGCATAATGGTCGCCTGATTGCCGCGCATCAGGCAATCGGTTTGATGGATGCGCTACGTAGTTACACATGGGGCAGTGCGTATGCTGCATTCGCCGAACGTGAGCAGGGCGCGCTTGCACCGGGGATGTATGCCGACCTCGTCATGCTCGATCACGATCCGGCGCGCGTTGAGCCGGAAGATCTGCCTGGTCTGGCAGTTGTGATGACCATTGCAGGCGGAAAGATCGTGTACGAACAATAGCGCACGCGGATAAACCTCGATGTCTCGAACACTTCTCAAAACCTCACTCCGTTCCATTCTTCGCCATCCGTGGCAATTCGGTCTTGCCATTTTGGGAGTCGCACTCGGCGTTGCCGTCGTTGTGTCGATCGACCTGGCGAACGACAGCGCGCGACGCGCGTTCCTCCTCTCAACGGAAACGCTGGTCGGTCGCGCAACACACCGGATCATCGGCGGTCCGTCGGGCGTACCGGAAGACGTCTATCGTCAGTTACGGGTCGATCTGGGGGTGCGCATAGCGGCGCCGCTGGTCGAAGGGGAAGCGGTTGCGCCGGATCGCAGCGGGTTGACTCTGCGCATCCTGGGGATCGACCCGGTGGTCGAAGCGCCGTTTCGCCCCTGGCTCGCCGGCGATCCCGGCGAGGGGGCAGGGCTGGATCGAACATCATCGGTGCAGGACGAATGTCGCGGGTTCGATTGTTACCGACTGTTGATGATCCGTCCAGGAGCAGCGCTGCTCTCGGCGGAGACGGCGCGCGAATACGGTATCACCAGCGGCGCGCGCCTGCCGCTGATGATTGGCGCGGCAATGGTCGAAGCCGAGATCGTCGGGTTGCTGGAGCCGGCGGATGATGCAAGCAGGCGCGCGCTCGACGGAATCCTGATTGTCGATGTGGCGACGGCGCAGGAGTGGATGGGAAGCATCGGCAGACTGAGCAGTATCGATCTCATCATCCCCGAAGGCGCAGAAGGCGAGGAACTGATCCAGCGCATAAGCGCAGCATTACCCTCTGGTGTGCGCATCGAACGTCCCGAACAGCGCAGCAACGCGATCCAGCAGATGACCGCCGCCTTCGAATTGAACCTCTCGGCGCTCAGTCTGCTGGCGCTGGTCGTCGGTATGTTCCTGATCTACAACACCATGACCTTCTCCGTCGTCCAGCGGCGCACAATGCTGGGCACATTGCGCTGCATCGGCGTGGCGCGTCGGCAGATTTTTGCGCTGGTGCTGGGTGAGGCGCTGCTGATCGGGCTGATCGGCGCGCTGGCGGGACTGGCGCTTGGTGTGGCGCTTGGACGCGGTCTCGTCGGGCTGGTGACTCAGACGATCAACGATCTCTACTTTGCAGTGACTGTTCGCTCAGTCGAACTATCGCCCGGTGTGCTGCTGAAGGGTTTCGTGCTTGGCATCGTCGCAACTCTGGCAGCGGCAGCCGTTCCGGCGACGGAAGCGACCCTGACGCCGCCACGCACCGTGTTACGCCGCTCGTCGTATGAGGAACGAGTGCGGCGAGCAGTACGCCTGGCGGCGCTGACAGGCATGCTGCTCTTGCTCATCGGTCTCGGGTTGCTCGCCCTGCCGGGACGCAGTCTCACCGTGAGTTTCGGCGGATTGCTGGCGCTTACGATTGGCGCTGCAGCACTGACCCCGCTCATCGCCCAGATCCTCGCCGGTGTTGCGCGCCCGGTCGCCGGACGCATCTTCGGTCTGTTGGGGCGTATGGCAGCGCGCGACATTGTGGCGTCGCTCAGCCGCACATCTGTGGCGATTGCTGCCCTGATGATCGCCGTCTCGGTGACGATTGGCGTTGGACTGATGGTGAGCAGTTTCCGCACCACGGTCGAGCGCTGGCTGGAAAACACCATCCGCGCCGATATTTTCGTGTCTGCGCCGAGTTCACGCGGCAATCGCCTCGACTCGCCCCTGCCCGACGAGGTCATCGCCCGCATTGTCGAAGCGCCGGGTATCGAGCGATACCGTCGCTACCGCAGCGCCACCATCGAGAGCAGCGTCGGTCCGCTGCTGACGATTGCGCTGGATGTCACCCCGGCAGATCACCGGGTCTTCCAGTGGGTCAGCCCTGTCGATGAACCGGCAGTCTGGCAGGCATTCGCCGGAGGTGCTGCACTGATCTCGGAGCCGCTGGCATACCGCCATAACCTGCGTCCAGGAGACACCCTGACTCTCCTGACCGATCGCGGCGAGCGCCAGTTCCCGATTGCCGGCGTCTTCTACGACTACGGCAGCGATCAGGGGGTGGCGATGATCGACCTTGCCGTCTACCAGACCCTGTGGGACGACCGGCAGATTTCATCGCTGGGGCTGTACGTCGCACCGGGGGTGGATGTCGATGAACTGGTGCGTACCCTGCGCGCGCAGATGCCCGCCGGTCTGGCGATCAACATCGTCTCGAATCGCGGACTGCGCGAAACGTCGATGGCGATCTTCGACCGCACCTTCGCGATCACGACCGTCCTGCAACTGCTGGCGACGATCGTGGCGTTCATCGGCATTCTTTCGGCGCTCATGGCGCTGCAACTCGAACGGGCGCGCGAAATGGGGGTGTTGCGCGCCAACGGGCTGACGCCACGCCAGCTCTGGGGACTGGTCGTCGGGCAAACCGGGTTGATGGGATTGTTTGCGGGCATCCTGGCAATCCCGGTCGGGGTCATGATGGCGGCGGTGCTGGTCTACGTCATCAACCGTCGCTCATTCGGGTGGACGCTCCTCTTCGAATTGAACGGCGCCCTGTTTGCGCAGGCGGTTGCGCTGGCAGTGGTTGCCGCCCTGCTGGCGGGGTTGTACCCGGCGTGGCGCATGGGGCGCACTTCGCCGGCGCTGGCGCTGCGTGAGGAGTGAGTTTCCTTTTGCGAATTCCCGCAATTGGACATCATGGATATCGAAAAACCGCATCCTGAGTGGCGCGCAGCGCGTATCGAAGGGGCGGTTTTTCTGACAGGCGCTTATCCCGCGTGACCGTTATTGATCATCAGCCGCAGCGCCGATTGCAGCGTCGCTGCCGTGCGCAGGTTGCCAAGGTCGGCGCCCAGACCGACGAGAGTCTGCGCGACTTCAGGGCGAATACCGGCCAGGATCGTCTCGGCGCCCATCAGGCGCGCCGCCTGCGCCACCTGCAGCAGCGCCGCCGCCACATAACTGTCGATCACCGCCACACCGGTCACATCCAGGATCAGAACGCGCGCGCGGGACTGCTCAATCGACTGGAGTGCGGAAGAGAGCAGATGCTGCACCCGTTCGCCGTCGATAACGCCGATCAGCGGGACAACAAGCGCATCATCGCTGACCGGAATAACCGGCGCAGCCATGCTGAGCACGGTCTGATGCAAAAGTTGCTGCGCTTTGAGACTTTCTTCCAGTTGAGCCATCACCGTGCGTTGCTCTTCGGCGAATTGCCGCAACGCTGCCGTGCGCTCCTCGACCCGCGACTCGAGCGTTGCATTCGCCTCACTCAATTGCTGGCTGACCGTTTCCGCCTGTTTACGCGACGCATCCGCCGCCTCCAGAGCCGCAGAGAGACTGCGCGCCCCAACAAAAGAAATGAACGCGCTCACGACCAGCAATACCGTCAGATGTGCAGCAGCCAGATCGAAATTGATGGTCGCCCGTGTTTCAGCGGGAATAGTTGCCATGACCCCTGCAAGGCTGGCCAGACACAGCCCCAGCACGACCCAAATCTGACGCGGTGAAAGGAGGACGCTGGCAAGTAAAACGCTGATAAGAAGGTAAAACGTGTTAAACGGTGAGGTTGGGTTGAGAAACACTCCGCTCAAAGCGCCAATGGCGCTGACAACAATCACCACATACGATCCCGCCGTGACGTATCCCTTGCGCCCAAGCGCTCCAGCAATCGCGAACACCAGCACGGCAAGCCCCAGATTAATGAAACGACCAGGAGACGGTTGAAGCAGCGTGAGGGCTGTTCCCACAGTGAGCAGCAGGCTGATGACACCCAGACACAGCATGACCAGAATGCGCCCGCGCCGTTTTTCGTGAGGATGGTGAGCCGCACTGTCGATAAGTTGAGCGAACAGACTCATGACAGCCCTCCCTGCGAGACTGGATATTGGCAATATTCTAGCATGGACGCGCAAGAGGTTACAGATATGCCAGCACGCCAGGCGATTGGGCAAGCAGCCCGCGCATCCAGCAGCTATTTTCACTTTGGAGTCAATGATCGCAGCCGCATGCCACGCAGCACCTTCTGTGTGTTATCTTGAGCTGCCTGCCCCGACACGACTTGTGGTACACTGTAAACAGTTCTCGCTCATGTGGTAGAACGAAGGAAACCCCAATATGGACATATGTGGGCATCGTTCAGGCATGTCGACCAGTCGTGCTGGACAGCAAACCAGCAGAATGGACGAGCATCCGCACCCAGAGGTATGAAGGCGACAGAGACGGGACTGATGCAAAATGATAAACAGCAGTCGTGAACGCATCCTCGAACGCATCCGCGCCGGTCTGGCGGGGACGCGACCATTCCTTGAGACTGAAGCGACACGGGTGTCGCACACGCCTCCGCCGTTCGTTCACCCGATCACCCATGATGACCTGGCGCACCAGTTTGCCGCTGAACTGACGAAACTCCAGGGGTATCCGCATCTCTGCGATAACGATGAGTCGGCGCTGGAGGCGATTGCCGGCATCATCGACCGGCACGAAGCGCGGGAAGTTATCACGTGGGATCTGGCAGCGATCAATCTGCCGGGTCTCGATGAGATGCTTCGACAGCGTGGCATCACGCGCCTTGATGGTCAGATTGCGGGAGAAGGAGAACAGCGCACCGCATTGCTGCAGGCGCACGAGCGCGCGCCGGTATGCATTTCAGGCGTTGATGCAGCGATTGCCGAAAGCGCAACACTGGCGCTTCACAGCGGCGGAGGGCGGGCGCGTATGGCATCACTGCTTGCACCTGTGTTCATTGCGGTTGTGCGCCGCGAACAACTGGTGCGTGGCCTGGGGGAAGCCATCGAGCGCATCAAACAGAACTACAGCGATGTTTTTCGCGACGCCAGCGCGCTCACCCTGATCACCGGTCCGAGCCGCACAGCCGACATTGAGCTGACACTGACTCTCGGCGTGCACGGGCCGCGTGAAATTCATGTGGTTCTTATTGGATAGCCCCCCACAGGTTCGGAACCTGCGGAGGGTTGCGGCGCTGTTACGCTTCGACTTTGACACCGCGCCAGAAGGCAATATAACCGGCAATGCGACGCGCGGCCTCTTTCGGTTCGGGGTAGTACCACGCTGCATCACGGTTCACGGTGTCGTTTACCACAATGTCGTAGTAACTTGCAACCCCTTTCCAGCCACATACGGTGTGGGTTGCGCTTTCACGCAGATATTCACGCTTGACTGAATCAGGCGGAAAATAATGGTTGCCTTCGACAACAATGGTTGCATCACTTTCGGCGATGATGACGCCGTTCCACATGGCGCGCGCCATACTCTGTTTTCCTCCATAGATGATGATGGACAGCTCCTTATTGCCAGCGTGTTATAATTCCAGTACGTAGCACATCGCAGAAGAGATCTCATGCCCGGCAACGTGACACGCTCCAGTCCATTCGGACTGGTCAGCGGCATTCCGCAGCCAAAAAGCGATCTGACGCTGGTGGTGACGCCAGCCAGCCCATTTGCTCCTGAAGCGCGCAAGGGGCAGATGCATATTGTCGTCGAAGCCGACCAGGACGTATCGCGGGGACGAGACGCCTGTTTGCTTGTGATACGCACGATCCGCCGGGTCTTCTACGAGGACTCGTCGTTTTCGGTGACCTCTGCGCTGCGCAAGGCAATTCTGGCCGCCAATCGCGCACTCTATCAGCAGAACTTCAACGCACCGCCGCAGAAACGCGCAGTCGTCGGGTTGACGTGTGCGGTTATTAAAGACCGCGATCTGTTCATCGCCCAGGTCGCACCGGCACAGGCGTATGTCATGGCGGAGGGTCGGTTGCGCGCTTTACCCGCCAATGCTGCATGGGGCGGAACAGCCATCCCGTTCCGTTCACGGGCGCTTGGCGCAAGCCTGACGATTGAACCAGACCTCTACCGAGCTGTTTTGCGTCCTGGCGATGGCGTCCTGATCTGTACAAGCAACCTGTCGGACGCGCTCTCGCGTGATGAAGTCACCCGTTTGCTGCGTGAAGCCGAACCGGATGACACCGTCAGAAGCATCACCGAACTGTGCCGTCATCACCAGATTACCGACGCGCACGGGATCGTTGCCATGACGTTTGCGCGGCTCAGCCCTGCGGCGCAGGCTTCACCATTCAGCGCTGCGGGGGTCAATGAACGAGCGCGCGTGGCATTCAGCGGTGTTGCAGAACGTCTTGCCCGCGCAGGCGCTGAGGTGGTATGGTTGCTGCGTGGTCCGGCAGATCGCGAAGCACGCCGGCGCGCTGAAGTGACCCGTACACATCTGGCGAAGGAAGAACAACGCCTGAAGCAGCCCTACGCAGAGCCGCCGTACTCTGCCGATCCCCCTCCTGCGCCACGACCGCTCGATCTGGGTGAGTCGTTGAGGAGTAATGCGCATCATCGCCCGTCGCCGGCGGCGCGTTCATTGCCACAGCGACCGGTCGCGCCAAGCGCATTGCTTGGGGAAGTCTCGTTTCGCGACGCGCCGGCGCCAGAACGGGTGATCGACCTGAGCGACACGCCTGTGCAGGAAACATTCGGGTATCACACACGCATGAAACGACCGGGCGCTCAGCTGTCGTCGCCCGGAATCGAGAGCCTCCCCAATCCCTTCGTCCGCCTTGGCGACGCGATCACACGGCGATTAGGGCCACGGCCAGGCCCGCCGCCACGTGCACTGCCCCGCCAGCACCGTTCGGACGGACTGAGTTACCGACGGCAAAGCCCTCCATTCCCCTGGTTGCTGCTGCTGCTGCTCGTCTCGTTCGTCAGTCTGCTCATTCTGTATGGCACGACGCTGAGTCGCGAGAATGCACTGCGCGAAACAGAAAACGTCCTGGCAGACGCCGAACAGGCGGTGGCTGCCATTCGTAACGCGCCTGACGAAGCAATTGCGCAGGAACGCCTGATTGAAGCTGAGGAAGCGCTTGCGGCGTTGCGCAGTTCAGACCTGATCACCGCAACGGCAGCGAATCGCCAGCGCTACGATGAACTGGTGCGCGAGTATACCAGGGCGCTGGCAGCAGTACAGAAACAGACCTATTTCGAGGATCTGACCGAAGTCACACGCCATCCGCTGCCTGGAGGTCTGTTCGATATGGTCATTGTGCCTCCGCCGCCGCGCACCGTGACCGATACGCTGTCGTTTGGTTCGATCTACATGCTCGATACGAATGCGGGTATTCTCTATCGCGCACCGCGCACCGGCGGGGTGGCGCAACCGTTCCTGCGCCCCGAAGATGTTATTGGCCCGGTGAACGTCGGGCGCGTCCGCGCTGCGGCCTGGCGCATCGACAATATTGTGGCTGTGGCGCAGAGCGGCGATAGCGGCCCGTTTACGTTCTATTTTCGCAGCGGCAATGAATGGCGGTATAGCATCCTGGCGGGCAGTGAGGAATGGGGCCGCGTCAGTGAGCGTTTTCGCGCCGTCAACTACGAAGGCAACCTGTATGTTCTTGGCGCGTCGCGCAATAATGTGCTGCGCTATCTGAGCGGCGAGTATGGCTCGTTCCCGCTTCCCTGGATTCAAAATGATGGCGGACGATCAATCGAAAACGCAATCGATCTGGCGGTCGATGGTAAGATCAATATCCTTATGCCGGATGGGCGCGTCTTGATCTTCGCCACGAACAGCGCCGGTGAACGCGCGTTCGAACGTGACATCCCCGCGCCCCAGATTCGCCCACCGCTGGTGACCGCTGCACGCTTCTTTGTGACGGGTTCGCCGGAAAACGGTTCGATCTTTCTGGTCGATACGTTCAATGGTCGTATCATTCAAATCGACAAACAGACCGGCGAGTTCATTCAGCAGATCAGCGCCCCACCCGACAGTCCCATAACACTTAACCAGTTGTTCGGCGTCTTCGTCGATGAGAGCGGCAGCCGACCGGTGCTCTACATGGTCAATGGCGGTCAGATCGTGCGTGGCTCGTTGCCCGATCGTCCCCGTCCATTTCACGAATCAGCCGCACCGACGCCGGCAACCATACCATGAGCAGTCTGCAATCCGCAAGGAGTCCTATGGAACCGGCAATGACGACGTCGACTCCCTACGCCGCCAATCCACTGCGTTCGGGGATACGCATGCAACGCACACCGCCGCCATGCACGGTGGTTATCTTCGGCGCCACTGGCGATCTGACGCATCGCAAACTCATTCCAGCGTTGTACCATCTCCAGCGTGAACGATTGCTTCCGCCCGGTCTCAGCGTGGTTGGGTTTGCACGGCGCGACTGGAGCGACGACTATTTTCGCGAGTCGCTGCTCCAGAGTGCGCGCAGGCACTCCCGCTCCGGGATCGATGATGAACTGTGGCAGGGTTTTGCTTCTGGATGTTTCTACATTCGCGCTGCCTTCGATGATCCGGCAGGATACGAAGCGCTCACCAGGCGCCTCAATCAACTCGATGCTGAACGCGGCACCGGCGGCAACCGCCTCTTCTATCTGGCGACACCGCCCGAAGCATATGGCGAGATCGTCCGGCGCCTCGGCGAAAGCGGTCTCAACCGGTCGCCCAACGGCGGGTGGACACGTATCATTATCGAGAAGCCATTCGGTTCAGACCTGGCAAGCGCAAAGGCGCTCGACCATGCAGTGCATCAGGCGTTCGAGGAGCGGCAGGTCTACCGCATCGACCATTACCTTGGCAAAGAAACAGTTCAGAACATTCTGGTCTTTCGCTTCGCCAATGGCATTTTCGAGCCGCTCTGGAATCGTCGCTACGTCGATCACGTCCAGATCACGGTGGCGGAAAGCGTCGGCATCGAAGGGCGCGGCGGTTACTACGACCGCACCGGCGCATTGCGCGACATGGTACAGAACCATCTGCTGCAACTTCTGTCGTTGACTGCGATGGAGCCGCCGGTCGGGTATCGCGCCGATGCCGTCCGCGATGAGAAGGTCAAGGTGCTGCGCGCCATCCGTCCCATCGAACCATCCGAAGTCGAACAGGCCACCGTGCGTGGACAATACGGGCCAGGCGCGGTTGGCGGCGTACCTGCGCCCGGCTATCGTGAGGAGCCAGGCGTCGCACCAGACTCACAGACCGAGACCTTCGTGGCTTTGCGGATGTACATCGAAAGCTGGCGCTGGGCAGGGGTGCCGTTTTTCCTGCGCACCGGCAAACGTCTCCCCAAACGCGCCAGCGAGATTGCCATTCAATTCAAAATGGCGCCGCTCATGCTGTTCGAGAATGGTCCGCTCAGCGGCATCGAGCCAAATGTGCTCGCGATCAAAATCCAGCCCGACGAAGGGATCTCACTCCGGTTCGACTCCAAAGTGCCTGGTCAGTCGAACATCATTCGACCGGTCATGATGGATTTTCGCTACAATGCCGCATTCGGCGTCGAGTCTCCGGAAGCATATGAGCGACTGCTGCTCGATGCCATGCAGGGCGATTCGACCCTCTTCATTCGAAGCGATGAAGTCGAGGCGATGTGGTCGCTGCTCGACCCGGTGATCGAGGGATGGTCCGCCACGCCGCCGCCGGTTTTCCCAAACTATGCTGCTGGAACCTGGGGACCGGCGAGCGCCGATGAACTGATTGCATCGGTCGGTGCACGATGGAGGCGATTGTGACCGGTATCAGCACCACACCATCAGTTGCCCTTGCACAGGTTGACGCCAGCGCCATCGAGCGCGAACTGGCGCGCCTGTGGAATGCAGCAACAGAAGCGGAACAGACAGGCGGAGAGGCGTTGATGCGCGCCTGCCTGTTCAACTTCGTCATCCTGACCGACACAACGCGCATTTCGCATGTCACCGAGGTGACCGCCCGGCTGACCGCGCTACGCCCCAACCGCGCGATTGTGGCGGCGCTATCGACCGGCGCTGACCCTGCAGATTCAGCACCCCGGATGGAAGCATGGGTTCAGGCGCACTGCGCCCTCATGACACCCGGTCGTCCACAGGTCTGCGGCGAACAGATCACCATTATCGCGCCGCGGGATGCCGGAACGCACATACCAGGGATTGTGCTCTCTCTGCTGGAGCCGGACGTGCCTGTGGTGATCTGGTGGGCGTTCGATCGGGTTCCTGGCGGAACAGTGCTGGCACACCTGCAATCCGTTGCGGATCGCCTGATTCTCGATACCGCACACATGGACGGCGCTGAAGCGGCGTTACGGTCAGCTCAGAGCCTGATCGCAGCCGGCGTAGCCATTGGCGATCTGGCGTGGGGACGGTTGACGGTGTGGCGCGAGCAGATTGCTCAACTCTTCGATGCGCCCTCTGCGCTGCACCAATTGTGGTTGCTCGAACGAATCGAGATTGAACATGGGTCGCGTGGAGCAACAGCCGCGCTGCTCCTTGCCGGGTGGCTCGCAACACGTCTCAACTGGCGCATGACGAAGAAGCGCGACACTGGTGTGGTACTGACACGATCCGATGGAGGAGAGGTTCTGTTGGAGTGTGCCAGGGTCGAAACGACAGCCGTCGATAGCCTGGCAGCAGTAACGCTCCTGACGGCACACTCACGCCTGACCGTAACGCGCAGCGCTTCCGGGGATCACCTGAAAGCCTGCGCCATCATCGATGGTCTGGCGCCGGTCGAACGTGCCGTCCATCTGCCACCGCTCGACACCGCCGCGCTGATTGTCGATGAACTACGCCTGGCGCGACGCGATCCAATCTACGAAACGGCGCTGCGCCAGGCACTCGATCTGGCCGAATGTCTGGTCACGCCATCGCCTGAATGACCATCTCGATAATGCGATACCCGGCGTAAACGCCAAAAATCGTCACGACAATCACCGGAATCCACACTGCACCCAGAGTGAGCAGGCGTTCTGCGCTACCCGCGCGATCTGGAACGAACCCTGGAACAATCTGCTCCTGTGTTGATCGGAAGCTGCCGAAGAGCGTCACCAGACCGAGCGCGGCAAAGGCCACTGCCGATGCAATTGCAATAAGCACGCCGAGGATGAACATGGCATCCCTTTCTAGGTGTAGACACGATGAATTGTCGAACAGACCGGTGCACAGGTCGAACCACGCACCAGCAAGGCAGTCGGGAGGATGTGATGAGTCGGTTCGGCGTCTTCGTCATCGAGTGCTGCAACCAGCATCTCAGCTGCAAGCCGCCCTTTTTCCTCAATCGGCTGGTGAACAGTGGTCAACGGCGGAAAAGACCGTTCGGCTTCTGGAAGATCGTCGAACCCCACGATCGACAGATCTTCCGGCACGCGCACACCATGCGCCTTCGCCGCCTCGAGCACACCCAGTGCTGTAATGTCGCTCATAGTCACGATCGCCGTTGGCGGCGCTTCCGCCCGCCAGAACCGGGTAAACGCCTCAATACCCCCGGCGCGACTGGTCTGCACCGCGGCAATCTGGATGTCCGGATCATCGATTGAACAGCCATATGCCGCAAGCCCGTCGCAATACCCGGCGAAACGCGCCGCCAGCGTACCGGTAAATTCATCATACCGGTGATGCCACGACTCCAGACAGACAATGCCAATCCGTCGATGCCCCAGGCTCAGCACGTGCGTCATTGCCGCATATGCCCCTTGCCGATCATCGACATTGATCGAAGGGATGTCATCGGGAGCGTCGCCATCGACCATGACAAACGGCACGTGCCGTCGCCGCAGTTGTTGCACTTCACCGCGGTCAATTTCCAGACCGACCACGATGAACCCATCGACGGTTGCAAGGGGAATAGCTTTGAGCATCGACCCCCACAACGGCGGCACCAGCATCAGCGTCATACCGGCGGTACCGCATATCGCGCCGACTCCTCGCAGAAACAGCGGAAAGAAGGGGTTCGCCATCGTCGCAGCGATATCTTGCGGGAGCAATACGCCCAGCGCATTCGTGCGGCGCGTCGTCATACTCCGGGCGATCGGGTCAGGCGAGTACCCCAGTCGCTCAGCAATCGTGCGAATATGATTGACCGTGGCAGGGGAGAGTTGTGAGGGATCGTTGAACGCAAACGACACAGCAGTTTTAGAGACGCCCGCCTCTTTCGCGATCTGGCTGATAGTGACCTTGCGCTGCGCTGTGCGTTTCACGCCCATACCGAACCCTTTATTGTATCTATTGAAGAGAAGAAAGTTAAGGAGAAATATAGCCTGCTTGCAGATGTAGTGTATCACAGCAGGTTACAACACGCAACGTGATGTTTTGCACAAAGTGGAGCAGGCAGGCATCATCCCTCTACCTGTCTAACCCGCCACTCGACAGTGCGTCCGGCATAGTACGGAACCACATCACCGTACCGCAGCGGCGCCTGCCATGGCTCGCGGCGCAGAACGACTTTCTTGAACGGCGGGGTCACACCATAAACACGCTGCGCATTGTCCGAGACGAACGCCTGCAACCGATCGAGCGCATCGTGGCGCTCAAAGATGTCCGCCAGCAGCGGCAAAGCGACCGGCGCGCTGAATACGCCTGCAGCACAGGCTGCCGCCTCTTTGGCGTGCACCGGGTGTGGGGCGGAGTCGCTGCCAAACATTACCTTTGGGTGCGGCGCAAGCGCTGCCTGGAGCAGTGCAGCGCGATCCTCAGGGCGCTTGGCGATCGGCTTGCAGAACAGATGAGGCTGAAGCAACCCGCCGGCCACGTCGTCGAGGGTGATCTGGAGATGGTGAAGCGTTATGGTGGCGTAGAGATTGGGATGCTCATCGAGCAGCGCCACTGCCTCGCGGGTTGTAATATGCTCCATCACAATCGTCAGACGCGGGAAGCGCCGCGCCAGGTGCGCATAGATCGGCAAAAACTCACGCTCGCGGTCGAGAACAAACCCGACAGTTTCACCGTGGACCAGCAGCGGGATGCTAAGGCTCTCCATGATTTCCATCGTTGGTTCAGCGTCACGAATGCTCTGCACTCCCGCCTCGCTGTTGGTCGTCACCCCTGCGGGGTACAGTTTGATGCCGATGATATGCGGTCGTGCCGCGCGAAGTTCCTCCTCGGTGTAGGTGCGAAAGAAGAGGGTCATATACGGTGAGAAGTTCATCGCGCCGGTCACAGATTCGATTTCGGCGCGGTAGCGTAGCAGACGCTCGAGCGTATCGACCGGCGGGACCAGGTTCGGCATAATCACCCCGCCGGCAAAGTCGCGCGCCGACAACGGTGCAACCGTGCGCAGCATTGCACCCTCGCGGAAGTGGATGTGCATATCGAGCGGGGATATAAGTGTATGTTCCATATGGCGTCCCTGTAAAGACGGTGCACCGCACCGTCCCTACCTTTCATCACCACGGGCAGGGTCGTTGCGGTAACCAGCCGGGACGTATTTTAGCACGTGTGATCATCACGTCGAAGACCGATCCGTTGCAGCAGGCATAAGCCGTGCCGCCGCCACTGCCGCCTGCCCCAGGCAGAGACCGCCGTCATTCGGCGGGACGCGCCGGTTGAGCAGCACCCGGAAGCCGGACTGCTCCAACCGAACAACCAGCAGTTCGGTCAGGCGACGGTTCTGGAAGACGCCGCCGCTCAACGCCACAACCGCGGGCGCGCCGGTCGCGCGCGCCTGCTCACACGCCTGCGCCAGCATCTCCGCAATCGTGCTGTGGAAGCGTCCGCTCACCTGCGCGACCGGCGCGCCCGTCCGCAGGTCATCGACAATCGCGCGAATGGTCGGCAGCACATCCATCCGTCGGGGAGTGCCTTCCAGCAGAGCAAACGGGTAGGAGCGATCATCCTGCCCGGCAGCCGCTTCCAGTTCGATGGCCGCCTGCCCCTCGTACAGCGCCTGATCGCGAATCCCCGCCAGCGCAGCGACGGCATCAAACAGGCGTCCCAGGCTCGACGTCGGCGGCGCGTTGATGCCGCGTTCGATCATGCGAGCGATCAGCGCCCACTGTCGGCGGTCGAGCCGCCTGACGAACGGAATGTCCAGATCGAGGAACGCATCGCCAAAGGCGCGTTGCAGGTACACCGCACCGATACGCCAGACCTGCCGCACCGCTACATCGCCGCCGGGGAGCGGAATGTATGCCAGGTGTGCAAAGCGTGTGAAGTCGCGCAGGTCGGCGATCAGCACTTCACATCCCCAGATCGCGCCATCGAGACCATATCCCGTGCCGTCCGCCGCCACGCCGATGACCGGACCTTCGATACCGTGCTCCGCCAGGACGCTGGCGATATGCGCGTGATGATGCTGCACACCGATCTTCAGCGGAATGTCCGATGCCAGCGCCTCTTTGGTCGCCAGATACTCGGGATGCAGGTCGTATGCCACCACTTCCGGCTCACAATCGAAGAGACGGGCAAAATGACGCACACCCTCACGAAAGGATGTCAAGGTCTCCAGGTTTTCCAGGTCGCCGATATGATGGCTGAGGAATGCGTCATGCCCTTTTGCCAGACAGAACGTGTTCTTCAGGTGCCCCCCGACAGCCAGCAACGGTTTGGGAAATGAGAGCGTCAGCGTCACCGGTTCGGGCGCGTACCCGCGTGAACGGCGCAGCAGTTGCACTCCGCCAGCAACAATACGCGCCACCGAGTCGTCGCAGCGCATATGAATATCGCGGTTGTGGGTCAGCATACCATCGGCGATGGATGCCAGCCGCGATGCGGCATCGTCGTCACGGTAGGCGATCGGTTCATCGCTCAGGTTACCGCTGGTCATAACCAGCACGGCCCGTTTGCCCGGCGCAGCAGCGGCGTAGGCGCGCAGCAGAAGGTGGTGAAGCGGGGTGTAGGGCAGCATGATGCCAAGTGTGGTGTACCCCGGCGCTACCGATGGCGCCACCGGTGTATTGGGCAGTGCATCGAGCAGGACAATCGGACGCCGGCGCGACTCCAGAAGATGTGCTTCGTCGGTGTTGACGGAACATAACCACCGGATCGTCTCCATATCCGGCGCCATGAGCGCAAACGGCTTGGCTTCGCGTTGCTTGCGCGCGCGCAGACGCGCAACTGCAGCGCTGTCGAACGCATTGCACGCCAGGTGGTATCCGCCCAGCCCTTTGATCGCCAGGATCGCCCCCTGTGCCAGCGCTGCGGCTGCCTGTTCGAGCGGCGACGCACCGGCGGGCAGGATGGGGCGAAACGCGGTTGACCACCACTGAAAGGCGAGGGATGGTCCGCAATGAGCGCAGGCGTTGGGCTGCGCGTGAAAACGACGGTTCAGCGGGTCGTCGTACTCAGCCTGACACGCCGGGCACATCGGAAAAACGCGCATCGTCGTCTGTGACCGGTCATACGGCACATCAAGCACAATCGTGAAGCGTGGACCGCAGTTGGTGCAATTGATGAAGGGATAGCCGAAACGACGATCGGCAGGATCGAACAGTTCACGCAGACAATCGTCGCAGGTGGCGACGTCGGGCGAGATCAGGGTATTGCGCGTGGATGCGGCGCGGCTGGTTTCGATACGGAAGAAGGTCTCACCGCACGTTCCGACCGGTTCGACACAGATCTCATCAATCCGTGCCAGTGGCGGCGGCGCAGTGCGCAACGTTTGCTCGAAGGCGTCGAGCTCGCCTGCAGGTCCTTCGATTTCGAGCGTGACGCCGTCGCTGTCGTTCAACACGAACCCGCCCAATCTCAGACGCTGCGCCAGACCATACACGAACGGGCGAAAGCCAACCCCCTGCACGATCCCGCGCACCAGCAGGCGGCGACGAAGAAGAACCTGGTGTTGATCTGCGTCCATGCCCAAGCAGTGTCGTCTTGCTCCTGTCACTGATGCGCGTCGTCATCGACCGACGCCACGTGCCAGGCTTCCTGAAGCGCGACCGTTCCCGAACGATCGCCTGCAACAGTGGCCGCCAGTGCGCCATCGCCGGCAGCACGCAGTAGTGCCGCATCGATCGGTGCAAGCGGAACCTTGATCCGTTTGATCCACGCGCCGCCAGGCGGTCGCAACCCCAGATACAGAAAACGGCCCCCTGGCGGACCATGGACAAAACGCCCACCAGGATGGACACTCCCATCCGATCGAACCTCCGCCTGCACCTCAAAAACAAACAGCAGAGCGCCGCCTGGCAACACAACACCAGGCGTCAGATTACCATCACGATCCTGCAACCCAAACTCGACCGCCTGATCCCGGTACAGCGCCAACGGCGGATCAGCGCAGGTCAGGCGCAACCGAAGGCGATGCTTCACCGGTTCTCACCTCGTAAGAAATGCAGGGACGAGGCGCGTCACACGGTCGCGCAACGCACGGTAGGCGATCCATCCCAGCAACCCGACGCTCCCCACGATCATTACCTGCCGAAGCAGCCAGAGTCCGGCACGGGCATACCAGGGGCGCGACGGCTGTTCCTGTGGCGGTGGCGGCGCGAAACGCCGCAGCAGGTACACAACCAGCGGGAAGAAGATGCCAATCGCCGCACCCAGCAGCAGCGCCTCACGCCAGGTAAGCAGCACGCGCGTCTGATCGCCGAGTTCCGCCGAACTCGCCAACAGCACCCCAACAGTCCCCGAGTCAACACGTGCCGTGCGCGCTGCCACAACGCCAGCCGACGCACCGCTGAGCCGGGCGTCGCGTCCGGCGATCAAGAGTGGCGTTGCACTTCCTGTCATACTCACGTCGCCGCCTGCACGCACCGAGACCGCGGCGCTCAATGTCATTGCCACATCATCCTGGGCAGCAACCGATTGTATACGCGCACGCGATAACGTCGCCTTCTGCGCCTCGACTGCTCCTGCCGACACATCGCTCAGTTCGACCACATCGGCGCCAATTGTATCGCGCGACTCCGAACGCTCGACCGACAATAACCGATCAAACCATCCGGGACGGTGATTCGATGCCATGACTCACCTCCACGGTGCTTCGCGGAACGCACACAGTATAGCATACAGCGTCATCGACAGCATGTTCGTGGTAAGATACAGAAGGATTGTCCTTCGACGGAGGAGCCGCATGACCGGGTATCGTGAGGCAGGTGTTGATCTTGACGCCGCAACGCGCGCCAAACAGTTGATGGCGGAGGCGGTCCGCTCCACCTATTCAGCGGCAGTGCTGGCCGGAATGGGGGCATTCGGCGGATGCTTCGACCTGCGTGCAGCATTGGCGGAAAAGACAGACAATGCTGTTCTGGTCGCATCGACCGACAGTGTCGGCACTAAAACCCTGGTGGCGGCAGCGCTCGATCGCTACGATACGCTCGGCTACGACCTGGTCAACCATTGCGTCAACGACATTCTGGTACAGGGTGCGCGACCGCTGTTCCTGCTCGACTATCTGGCGGTTGACCGGCTCGACCCGCAGCGCGCCGCAATACTGGTGTCAGGCGTCGCTGCGGCGTGCCGCGAGGCGGGGTGTGTCCTGCTCGGTGGCGAGACGGCGCAGATGCCCGATGTGTACCGCGATGGCGCCTTCGAACTGGCGGGAACAATCGTTGGGGTGGTACAGCGCGAGCGCATGCTGCCGCAAAAAGTTGCGGTCGGCGACATCATCCTGGCGCTGCCGTCGAGCGGATTGCACACCAACGGCTATTCACTGGCGCGCCGGGTGCTCGGACCGGGCAGCGCTTACGGGTATGACGCCACACCCGCCGAACTGGGCGGCAGGAGCGTCGGTGAAGCGCTCCTCGAAGCGCACCGTTCCTATCTTGCCGCCTTCGAGCGCCTCGAAACGGCGCATGTGCCGGTTCGCGCACTGGCGCACATCACCGGCGGCGGCGTGTACGAGAACCTGCCGCGCGTTCTGCCGGACGGGTGCGGAGCAGTCATCCGACGCGGCACGTGGGATATCCCGCCGATCTGTGCACTGGTTGTGCGCGCCGCCGATCTCGACGAACACGACGCATATCGCACCTTCAACATGGGACTTGGGATGCTGGTGATCGTCCCGTCCGATGCTGTTGACGCTGCACTGCGCGCGACGCCCGAAGCGCGACCGGTTGGCGAGGTTGTACCCGGTGAAGGGGTGCAGCTGGTTGATTAGTACGACCACGAGACATCGGTCGATGATCGCACCGCAAAGGCACGAAGTCCACAAAGGCCATGCTGAGAGATCTCGCTTTTTCCAGGTCTATTGGACCTTCTCAGGTCACTGTTCACGGAGGGTTCGGGGGAAGCTCCCGCGATCAGGAACCGGCAGCGGGGCGACTTTCGCAGGCGCCATAAGTACCCCGCCGACGCAAAAACACCATGGGTGCGACACGTGTGAACACCCGTACCAGAACATATGTTTGACAACCTGCCTGGAACATGGTACACTTCTCCGTGTACGACGGCAGGGAGAGGAGCAACGGTATATGAGCGTTTCGAGCACAACCGATCCGGCGACATCCCCGGCAGAGACCGCGCTGCCATGGGGGGTGCTGATCTCGCCGCCGCCCAGCGACCTGCCATATGACGATGGAGAGCGTATGGAGTCGCCGTGGCATGCGCAGAGCGCGATGATTCTCAAAGCCGCCTATGTTGCCGCGCATGGCGGCGTGATGACCGACTACTACATCGGCGTCAACATGTTCGTCTACTACAGCTGGAAGCAAATCCGCAACGATGAGTACCGCGGTCCCGATCTCTACGTGGTCAAAGGCGTGGATGGCACAAAGCCGCGTCTCTACTGGGCAATCTGGGACGAAGACGGGCGATACCCGGATGTCATCATCGAACTGCTCTCACCAAAGACGGAACGGAACGATCTTGGCGTGAAGAAAGACCTCTACGAGCAGCGGTTCCGCACCCCCGAATACTTCTGCATTGCCCCCCAGGTCGAGCGTTTGCTGGGCTGGCGACTGGGACCGGACATGCGCTACCATGCGCTGACGCCTGACGAGCGCGGGTGGTTGTGGAGCGAGGAACTTGGCTTCTGGATCGGTCCATGGCGCGGCGTCTACATGGGTGAGGAGCACACCTGGCCGCGCCTGTTCCATCCCGATGGGCAGCTGGTGTTATTGCCTGAAGAAGCGGAACGGCAGCGCGCCGAGGAGGAACGCCAGCGCGCTGAAGCAGAGCGGCAGCGCGCCGAGGAGGAACGCCAGCGCGCTGAAGCAGAGCGGCAGCGCGCCGAAGAACTGGCGGCGCGTGTCGCGGCGCTCGAAGCGGAACTGGCGCGCCTGCGCGAAAGGGGCAACCAATGAACCTGGGAGAGAAACTTGCCGAGGGCAAGACCAAAATCGTCTACGCCCATCCCGAAGACCCAACCCTGGCTATCATTGTCCACAAGGACGGGATCAGCGCCGGCGACGGGGCGCGGCGTCACATTATCCCCGGCAAAGGAGCGTTGAGCGGTCGCACGACCGCCAATGTCTTTACCATGCTCAACCACGCCGGGGTTGCCACCCATTTTGTTGCCGCAGCAGAACCAGCCGTTATGGTGGTGCAGCGCTGCGTCATGATCCCGCTGGAGGTAGTCAATCGACGGATCGCCACCGGCTCATACATCCGGCGACATCCCGACGTTGCCGAAGGAACCCGCTTCGATCCGCCGCTGCTCGAGTTCTTCTTGAAAGACGATGCGCGGCACGATCCGCAGGTGACGCCGGAAGACATCATCGCGCAGGGGATCGCCAGCGCGGAAGAGGTCGAGCAGATGGCGACCGAGTCACAGCGCGTCTTTCTGCTGATCGAAGCGGCGTGGGCAGCGCAGGACGTGGCGCTGTGCGATTTGAAGATCGAGTTCGGGCGCAACGCTTCGGGTGCGCTGGTTGTCGCCGATGTGATCGACAACGACTCGTGGCGCATCTGGCCCGGCGGAGTGAAAGAGCGCATGCTCGACAAGCAGGTCTACCGCAACATGCCGGTCGTCACCGACGAAGGACTGGAGCAGGTGCGCCGTCTGTACGAAGAGGTCGCACAGCGCACCGATGCATGGGTTGACCTTTAGTGCCTATCCGAAAAACTGCCCCTTCGATACGCGCTGCCCCCGTACCCCCGTGCGGGGACGCTGCGCGCTGCTCAGGATGCAGTTTTTCGGTATCCTGCGTTATTCGGATAGGCTCTTAGTAAGCGCCAGCGCATGCCGCTCCACCGACGCAGGAATACCCAGGTGTGTACCGTGCTACGTTCCACTCGATACGTACACCGGATTTGTGTAGAGCCACGGCATGCCGCGACGGTATGCTTCCAGGCGGTAGACTCCCGGCAGCATGACCGAATGGCGCAGGATGCGGGCGCTGCGGGCAAGAATGCGCCCATTGTGGATCAGGTGGATCTGTGCGTCGCATCCGACATCGGCGATGAAGGTAAGCGGTCCGTCGCTGAGGCTAGCGGTGTCGCCCGCGTGCCAGCGCGCCGCGCCGCGTGCAGCGTGCCATACCAGCGCCGGGCAGTCGCCGTCGAGACGATTAACGAAGTAGGAACGACCGGCGGCAATTGCGTCGAGGATAATGCGCGTTGCAGCGGATGCGTCGAACGGCAGACGTTCTGGCAGGAGCGCGTAATTCGTCAATGTACCGAACATCCAGCGGTAGGGAAAGACTTCGACCCTTCCCCAGAACGCCCGACTCACGAATGCGTGCGCATCAACGCCGCCGATGCCGAACGTTCGTTTGCCCATCATGTTCAACCGGTCCCACCAGGCGAGCGTTTCAGGCGTCGGACCGCTGATTCCGAGATGCGGGAAGAAGTAGATGATCTCTTTGTTGCGCGGGGTCAGATGCTCCCCCCAGTCGCTCATCAGGTTCCATAGTTCAATCCCGACTGTACGACCATTGCGTTCGCCCGGACCATCGATGCCCCAATCGTCCCAGCGATAGATATCCTTGAATGCGTTCTTTACCCGTTCGTCGGGATGCGCGATAATGCCAAAACCACCGGCGGCGTAGACCTGATCGATGAACTCCTGTGGCGAAAGACGATTGTCGATGACCCGATCGATGCCCAGCGCGAGGAAGTGGTTGCGTGGCGGCGTAATCTCGTGACCGACAATCACCAGCACATCGTGCAGCCAGCCTTCGTACTGCTTCGCCCGAAGATCATCATGGTCGGTAATGATAATCCAGCGCAGTCCGGCATCACGCGCTGCGAGCGCCAGGTCTTCGACGCTGCCGCTGCCGTCGGAGAAGCGGGTATGCATATGAATGGCGCCAGGGTAGTGGTACATGGGAGAACCAGGAACTGAGAACCATGGTACACTATGCATCATTATAATGGCATTTCTCCGGTCCGTGACACCCGGTTCTTCCTGGAGCCAACGCTATGAATCGCTTTGACGCACATATCGAGGAAAACAAAGGGCGCTATTTCGACGAACTCTGCGCGCTGCTGCGCCAGCCGTCAATTGCAGCGCAGGGTATCGGCATCGAGGAAACGGCAGCGCTCGTTGCGCAGCGCCTCGAGCGCCTCGGCGCACAGGTGCAGGTCTTTCGCATGCCAGGCGCAGCGCCGGTTGTGTACGGCAGCATCGGTGATGGTGCACGCACCCTCCTGATCTACGACCACTACGACGTTCAGCCCCCTGAACCGCTCGATCTCTGGTCCTCGCCGCCGTTTGAGCCAACCCTGCGCGACGGCAAACTGTATGCGCGCGGTGTGGCAGACAACAAAGGCAACCTGATGCTGCGCATTCAGGCGATCGAGTCGTGGCTGGCAGTGCACGGTGCGCTTCCCTGCCGCATCAACTTCCTGATCGAAGGAGAAGAAGAGATCGGCTCGGTCAACCTCGAAACCTTCTGCATGAACCACGCCGATCTCCTGCGCGCCGACGGTTGTCTGTGGGAAACAGGCGGACTGAACGCGCTCGAACAACCGACCATCATGTGCGGCGCAAAAGGCATCTGCTACGTCGAACTGGTGGTACGCGGCGCATCACACGATCTGCATTCCGCCAATGCGACGATGGTTCCCAACCCCGCCTGGCGTCTTGTGTGGGCGCTGGCGACGCTCAAAGCGCCTGATGAGCGTATCCTGATCCCCGGTTTCTACGACCGGGTTCGTCCGCCATCGGAGGCCGACCTGGCGGCGCTGGAACGCATCCCGCTCGACGACGATGCGTTGCTGGCTGATTTTGGCATTCCGCAGTTTCTCGGTGGCATGCACGGCATTGAACGTCTCAAAGCGCACCTCTTCAACCCCACCTGTACCATTTGCGGCATCGTGTCCGGGTACGCCGGCGAAGGCTCGAAGACCGTCCTGCCCGCTGAAGCGCGCGCCAAGATCGACTTCCGTCTCGTGCCCGATATGGACCCGGCAGAAATCGTGACCGCCCTGCGCCGTCATCTCGACGCGCACGGCTTCGATGACATCGCCATCATTGAGTACGGTCACGAAAAACCCGGACGTTCCGATGTCGACTCGCATATCGTCCGTGCGATGGCGGCGGCGATTCGCGCTACCTATCACCAGGAACCGGTCATCTATCCAACCATGGCCGGCACCGGTCCGGTCTATCCCGTCTGCACCGCAGTGGGGACCCCGATGACCAGCGGGTGCGGTACAGGGTATCAGGGGTCGCTCGTCCACGCGCCGAACGAAAACATCCGGCTGGATGACTACTGGACGGCAATGCGCTGCATGGGGGCGTTCATCGAGGCATTTGCGGCGTAACAGTGCATATTCTGCATATCTACAAAGACTATCCGCCGGTGCTGGGAGGGATCGAGGGACATGTGCGCGACCTTGCGGAAGGGCTGGTTGCGCGTGGCCATCAGGTGACAGTGCTGGTGACCAGCACAACCCGCCGCACCTCCATCGAACGACCGCTGCCCGGGCTGACAGTCGTGCGTGCGGCGCGCATGGCGCATCTGGCATCGACACCGCTCAGTCCGGCGATGATTGGACTGGCGCGTGACATTCGCGCCGACATCGTTCACCTGCAGTTTCCCTACCCGCCGGGTGACCTGGCAGCGATGGCAGTACCCGGTTCGCCACCGCTCGTCATTTCGTACCAGAGCGACATTGTGCGCCAGAAAGCGCTGCTCTTCTTCTACCGACCACTGCTGGAACTGACTCTGCGGCGTGCAACACAGATTATTGCTGCCAGCCCCGGGTACATCGCCTCATCGCCATTTCTCCGGCGCTACGCCGCAAAATGCGCAATCGTTCCAATCGGCATCGATGTGACACGCTTTTCCCCTGGCGACAGAACTCCCGGTACGCTGGTGCGTCTGCTGTTTGTAGGGCGGTTGCGGTACTACAAAGGACTGCATGTTCTGATCGAAGCGCTGCGCCTGGTCGAAGGCGTCGAACTCTGGATCGCCGGGAACGGACCGGAGCGCGCGCGACTGGAGCAGCAGGCGGTCAGCGCCGGGGTGGAGCATCGGGTGCAATTTCTCGGCGATGTGGCAGACGACGACCTGCCTGCACTCTACCGCCGGGCGGATATTTTCGTGCTTCCCTCCCACCTGCGCGCTGAAGCATTTGGCATCGTCCTGGTCGAAGCGCTGGCAAGCGGCGTGCCCTGCATCAGTACCGCGCTCGGCGCCGGAACCGACTTCGTCAATGTTCACGAGGAGACCGGTCTCGTCGTTCCTCCGGGAGACGCTGCGGCGCTGGCAGAGGCGATCCGTTGCCTGCGCGACGACCCGGCGCTGCGGGCGAAGTACGGCGCGGCAGGGGTTCAGCGCGCACGCGCGCTCTTCTCACAAGAACGGATGCTCGATGGCGTCGAGCAGGTCTATTGCCGCGCCGCCGGTTGTATGCACCACTAAGGCGCAAAGGGCACGAAGGATCAGATTGTCTCTGTACTCTTCGTGTCGGCGCCATCGCCGCGCCGCCGGGCGGTTGTGTGCACCACCAAGACACACAGGGCACAGAGGGTCAGATTGTCTCCGTGCTCTTCGTGTCCGTGTGGCGCCATCCGCCCCGTTTACCAGATATCCCCGACCGTGAAGCCATCTGGATATGGATCGTCGGGATCAACCACAAAATGGGTAATTCCCGTAATCCAGGCTGTACCGCTGATGGTGGGCACAACGGCTGTATAGTTCCCAACTCGCGTTTCTTCTATCAATCTTCCTGTAAATAAAGTCCCCAAAATGCCTTCGTGATAAAAATCCTGGTTCAAACCAAGTTCGCCCCTGGCGTACATCACTGCCATTTTTGCACACGTGCCCGTACCGCAAGGAGAACGGTCAATCACGCCTGTCCATGTCGATGGTTTATTCCAGTCCAGATTTCCAGTAGAAACCGTCACCACATTTTTTCGATGCGCTTTCGGGTTTGTCGGCGGTCCGGAAAGTTGTCCAATGGTCGGACCAACGATTTCTGGATTTTCCGGATGCACGACCGGATATTGTTCCGCAGTTGCCGTCTTGATCATCTCCGTCAGACGAACGATGTCTTTCCCCTCGTCAGGCGTCAATTTCAAACCAAATTGCGAGGCATCCGCGATTGCATAAAACATCCCGCCCCAGGCCACATCCACCGTCACAGTTCCCAATGTTGGCACTTCCACATGCACACCCAGATGCACTGCAAAAGCCGGAACATTTTTGAACGTGACCTGTGTAACCTTGCCGTTTCGACATTGTGCTTCGATCTCGATCAAACCGGCAGGCGATTCGAGTGTGAACCTGGTGACTGGTTCGATCATGTTCAGCATGCCCAGTTCGAGAAGCGCGGTTGCAACACATATTGTATTCGTACCAGACATAGGCGGATATTCAGTTTGCTCCATAATGATAAAACCTGCATCGGCTCCTGGGCTGGTCGGGGGAAGAATTACATTACAACACAAAGCAGGATAACCGCGCGGCTCGCGCAACATTCGCAAACGAATATCATCGTGGTGATGTTCAAAATATTTCATCTTCTCAAACATTGTTTTGCCCGGCACATCCAGCACACCACCCGTAATGACGCGCCCTGGTTCGCCACAGGCATGCAAATCCACCGCTGTAATCATATTGCTGAATCGCATAGATCCTCCCGAATACTCTGCAGGGACGAAGCCAGCTCAGGTTCTCTGCCTGCATTCCGGATGAGCTTCTTCGGTTCGCGCCCATGTTGCAGACGCCACATAGCATACCTTGATTGCTCGTTGACGTCCATCAATCTACGGCTGCACGAACGCTGGCTTTGATCTCAAGGTGATCTCATTGCACTGGACAGTATGGACTGCTGAAGCATGGCTTCAGCAGTCCAGAGAACGCTTAAGGCAATCAAGTATGCTGTCGCTGCGCGTAGTCCTGAAATAGTCAGGCTTCAGCAGTCCACAGAACGCTTACTGGCAATCAAGGGAGCATATATCATGCTTATCGAATGGACTACACAGCCACCATGCCAGCCCCTCGCGACATGCCCCGACCGCCATCCATGCACCAGGACTCACCTGGCTGCCCATTGTCGCACAGTTTCGTGGTGCATCGCCCAGGCGCGCCACACCGAGCGACTCCATGCCCACACGAGCCGTTCGTGTTCTTGCGGGTCACTCGCCAAGTGCACGTCACGGACGGTCATTGGTCCCATGTCGGCAGGTGGTTCGAGCCACCAATACGTTCGCTCTTTTCCGGCAGCGCGCTGGATCGTTTCGTATGTGTTCTGAGGTGACACGTTTTGTTCGAGGACTGTGTGCAGTCCGATCAGGTGGATCGCAACCGAGCGGATGGACTGCGGCGACGCAGTTCCGGGATGTTGTGCGGCATAGGTATCGACCGTCAATCGGTGGACGCGGCCGTATCGCACATCGGCATACTCTCGTGTCAGCACTTCTCCATAGAGGCGCCAGCACGCCGCAGAAGCGCCAATATACCGATGCGTCGGGCCGTCGACCGGAGCAAGCAGGAGCCCGCAGCCGGGACAGCGTGAAGCCTGTGGAGAACGTGCATCATCCATCATCCAGCCTGCCGATCAACCCATCGAGGCCTGCAGCGCAGTAAACCGAGCACGTCATGTTCGTCTCCCATATCCTGGTGAATCACAGTCGGCGCAACCTCTGCGCGAAGCGTCAGTCGAGAGTATACCAGACCTGCTCAACAGTATCGCATGATAGTGATCTGTCAACTTATACCAATTCCCGTATCCTGCATTGCCGCATACGGTTTCAGGCTTTGTGACGCCAGGCGTAGTATTCCAAAATCAAAAATCTAAAATCTAAAATCTAAAATCTAAAATGGTATTACACGCCCAACTCAGGCGCACCACCGCTGAGCGTGGCTATCATGTCACCGTGGTCTGTGAGAAACGTGAAACCGTCGAAAATCACCCCCTGGCACCATCGTCATTGCCTCGCTCATGGACGACCTCCTGTGACTGCACGACCGTCATCCTTCACAGCTTTGACAACTGCCACATGCCATACGGATTATAGAAAGGATCATCGCGATCATAAAGTGTGCACGTCACGTGACGCAATTTGTAGCGTGGCGCGTCGGTATCGACGCTGAATGTATGACCATCGCGGAGGCGTGGCTGCTCAAGCAGGAGATAGAGCAGAAAAGTCTCCAAAAGCGTCGCCGCATCGCCTGGAGCACGCTTACCAGCAACAATGGCGTCCGGTAATCCGAGATTGTGCATCCCACACGAATAAAACGAGTCGTTGCCCTCAATGAGAGTGACATAGGCACGATACAACGCCGCAGGCTCCTGAGCATTGGCGAGAGCCATCCAATCTGAGATACTGTGCGCCTTGCCTGTGGTTTCTATTTTTACGGCAAGACCTCCGGCACGCAAGATGCCTGCCGCTGCCTGCATCATCCGGCGAGCGGCATCTGGCGAACCGCCATTGCCGATGATATACAACGTGTACGTGTGGTCTGCTATCAGGCGAAGATCGGTTTCAGTAAGCGAGTGGCGACCAGCAAGCGCAAAGGCGCGAGCTAACGCAGGATCGTGATCATACACATCGATGTGATAGGAGTCGCGCGTGGCGGTGTTGTACAACACCGTGCCCGTACAGATGAACCCCTCACTGCGTTGTGCAATCGCAGCGACAATATCCGTCCGGTCGGTCCACCGACCGGGGATGCCCAGAATAATATGTGGGGTCTGCATCACCACGTCTCCTTACGTGTACAATTGAGTACCTTCGTATTTCGAGAGCACATGAAACCACTGTCTGCTCCACGACTCTCGGCGCTCGCCTTCCGCTCAACTGCGCGGTGGTCGAGCCGCCCAGCAGAGGCATGAGGAAGGGGGTGCCAGCACATCGGCGCAACCGTTAGTTATGCGTCCCGCTTGCTTGAACGGGTAGCGCAGGTGAGCTGTATACGTGTATGCGCTGACTTCTTTACAACAGCCTTCATTAACCATGTCATACACCCCTTCGAACACGCCAACCACCACCCCGGCAGCCTGCTCCCCCATCCAGCGCAGCGCGTCACCCAACTGGCTGACCCACGAAGCGGACGCCCGCTGCGACGCCGGCTGCTCCAGTGCAACCCACACCACGCTGCCGACCAGCAGACTGCCCGCTACTCCGAGCGCGCGCTCCGCCCACGGCGCGGCATCCGCCACACTCCCCAACAACTGCGGCAGGCTCACCACGGTGTGGGGAAACGCCGTTACCTGCGGCGCCGCGATGCCGCCAGCGCCACCGGCTGGCGCGCCGGACAGCCAGCGTGTGAATGTCGCGATCGCTGCCTCACCAATGGCTGCAGCGCGATCGCGGAACGCCAGGCTGATCGCCGCCAGCAGCGCCAGGATGATGGCGATCAGTGCCAGGAACTCAACGGCTTCTACGCCGCGATCGTGTCGCCACCCACGCCATACGGCGGCCAGATAGCGCTCCTTTGGCGCGAGGCTGGCATCCTGATCAGAGCGTTGCTGTCTGTTGCTCTTCATCGCTGCCCCTCCGGACACACACGCATACGAAGCATCCCAGATGGATAGCGAGCCGCGATCACGCGACGCAGTGAGCGATGCTCCATAACGGTTGCACCTACCATAGCGCAAAACACAGCCCAGGAGAAGAGGTGAGGTGTAACAAGAATGTAACGATGTGCAGATGCGCTGGCAGGTGCGTCACGGAGTTCAAGCGGAAGAGCGGTGATACTGTGCGGGCAAGGCACGAACGTGTGCTTCGTTTCTTACCCAATCAGCGCCACGATCGACTCGATGACATAATCCGGCTGGATTGTCGCTTCCGCCAGCGCGCGGCGATCGGTTGCGCCGGTCATCGTCAGCGCCGTCGCCATGCCTGCGGCGCGACCCATGGCAATATCGGTCTCCAGGCGATCGCCAACTACCAGGCACTGTGCTGGCGGCAGGCGCAGCGTCCCGGCAATGGTCTGCACCATGATCGGGGATGGCTTGCCGACCACGACTTCGACCCGACGTGCGGTACATGCCTCAATCGCTGCAATCATCGCTGCTGCATCGGGTTCGCCGCCTGTCGGGGTCGGGCAGTAGCGATCGAGGTTGGTTGCGACGAAGCGCGCCCCGGCGCGGATGGCGTCGAAGGCGATCTGCAATTTGCGGTAGGTGAAGGTGCGGTCGAACGAGGCAATAACGAACTGGACACCATCGGCATCATCGGCGAGATCGAACCCGGCGGCGCTCAGTTCGTCACAGAGCGGTTGTTCGCCCACCACAAAGACCCGGCTGCCTGGCGCTTCTGCCAGCAACCATTGCACCATCACATACGATGAGTTGATCACCTCATCCGCTGTTGTCGGAATGCCGAGCGCCGTCAGTTTTGCCGCATACTGCTCGCGAGTACGGGTCGGGTTGTTGGAAAGGAAGATGACCTGCGACCCTGCATCGCGCAGGCGCGCGATCGTCCTGTCCGCACCAGGCAGCAGGGCATCGCCGAGGTAGACGGTTCCGTCAAGATCGAAGATGTAGGCGTCGTAACGAGGAATGCGCATATCTAGCTTGCCCGTACTGATGGTTTTCATGAACATCATCCCCACCAGCCCGCGCTGGCGAGCTTCGCCCTTCCAGTCGCAGGCTTCACCCCTACGGCATTCAGGCAGGCATCACCCGCCGCCAGCGCCGCGCGCCACGAGCTGCTCGCACGCACCGCTATCGGCTATCGGCTATCGCCTATCGGCTATGCCAGCCGGCGGGCACGCAGACGCGGGCGGGACGCCCGCGCTCCCAGGCGGCACGCAGGCGCGGGCGCGTTCCGCTCTCCTTCAACAGAGTGCAGAGCCGATCACCGATAAGCAAGCGCCGATAGGCGAGCACTGCTCGCACGCGCCGCTATCGGCTATCGGCTATGCCAGCCGGCGGGCACGCAGACGCGGGCGGGACGCCCGCGCTCCCAGGCGGCACGCAGGCGCGGGCGCGTTCCGCTCTCCTTCAACAGAGTGCAGAGCCGATCACCGATAAGCAAGCGCCGATAGGCGAGCACTGCTCGCACGCGCCGCTATCGGCTATCGGCTATGCCAGCC
>FWWL01000888.1_pt1 | contig 77874 bp, 68 predicted proteins | sample 2228331 | NCBI WGS metagenome assembly FWWL01 (sample SAMEA103939775, study PRJEB20133) | metagenome | reverse complement strand
GCAGCGCGCCGATGGGCACTGCTTTGAGGTAAAGCGGCACGCGCGGGTCGCGCATGAGCCGCACAACCAGTCGCACACGGTCAATCATGGCGCGAAAGGGGTTTTTGGGATGCATGTTGTTCCTCAAAAGTCCTCTGGTCTGATGATGCGTCGCTTCACGCGAGATTCCACCGCGCCGCCGATAAAAAACAACAGCAGCACGTCCACCCACCCCAGCACCACGAGCACACCCATCGGCAGCCAGGTATCGCTCAAATCCAGGATGGTGCTGTTTGCGCCGAGCGCATTTGCCAGGAATTGCAAAATGTGAAAGATCATCACGACCGCAATGACAGCGCTGCCGATTGCGTTGCCCAGCAACATGTTGCGGCGCAACCAGAACACGAGCGCGCTCAGCACGCCCAGCGCTGTAGGCGCCACGACGTATGCCCCCGCGCCCCAAAGGACGAGTGTGCCGTCTACCACGCACTTCATTATCCCGCAGTCTCGGCGCGCCCGTTCCAAAGTTCAGCAAACGTTTGTGCTGCAATTGCAGCAAGCAGGATTAAGCACTTCTTGAATGGCAGTTAAAGTTCGCTTAACGGTTTCACTTTAGTTTCTAGCCTGGCTACTGAAGTTTCCAGGCGTATTTGTATGAAACTAAACCTGCTTGCCAAAACCATGTTGCGCTCCGTTGTGAGCGCAGTTCTGCTGCTCTCTCAGACGTTCTTTGTGCTGTTGACCGGCTCGCCACGCGCGGCGAGCGCCTCCTCAGTCATCATCACCCAGTGGACGTTCACTGGAGATGTGACAACTCCTTCCACCGGCAGCGGCACAGCTTTGTTGGTTGGGGGCACGACAGCCACATTTGCGGCTGGACTGACTGGAAACCCTGACCGCGGCTGGAACACCACGACCTACCCCTCACAAAGCACCGGCAACAAGACGGCGGGTGTGGAGTTTCAGGTTAACACATCGAGCTACAACAACATCACAGTCTCCTTCAACGTGCGCCGCAGCAACACAGCTGCAAACACGATTGTGGTGCAGTTCTCCAACGACAGCGGCGCAAATTACACAGATGTGCACACGCACACCATCTTCTCTGGCGACACCTGGGTGACGCGCACTGTGGACCTGAGCAGCTATAGCGTGTCCGTGCCCGATTTGCGCATTCGCGTCGTCACCGCCTTTAGCCCAACCACGAGCCAGTACTTCGCAGCGAATCCGTCCAGCTCGTACGGCACGGGCGGCACAGTGCGGTTTGACAACGTGACCATCTACGGCACACCGCTGAGTGACGCAGCGCCGGCAGTGAGCGATGTTGCGCCGCCGAACAGCGCCACCAACATCCCGTTGAACAGCAACATCGTCATCACGTTCACTGAGCCGGTGACTGTCACGGGCACCTGGTTCAACATCGCCTGCCTGTCCAGTGGCACACGCGACCCAAGCAACACGGTCGTCAGCGGCGGACCGACCATCTTCACGCTTGACCCCAGCACCGATTTTGACTCTGGTGAGACATGCACACTCACGGTCTATGCCGCGCAGGTATCCGACCTGGACACCGACGACCCACCTGACACGATGGCGGCAGACTTCACCTCCACTTTCACCACAGCCTCCTCTGGTGTGCCCGCGATCTGCACCAGCGGCGTGTTCACGCCGACCTACATCATTCAAGACATCACGGACACATCGCCGCTCTCAGGCAGCGTGGTGACTGTGCGCGGCGTGGTTGTCGGTGATTTCGAGGGTCCTGCCCCTGCATTGCGCGGCTTCTACCTGCAGGACGAGGCTGGCGATGGCGACCCACAAACATCCGATGGCTTGTTCGTCTTCAATGCCAATAACAACGACGTCTCGCTAGGGCAGCGCGTGGTGCTGACGGGCACTGTGACTGAGTTTCAGGATCAAACGCAGCTCAATCGCGATCTCGCTCAGCCCATTGTGGATTGTGGTGCTGCGCCGCTCCCCACCCCTGTGGACATCACGCTGCCAGTGCCCTCTGCTGATTATCTAGAGCGCTTCGAGGGGATGCGCGCCCGTCTGCCGCAAGACCTGTTTGTGACAGATAATGCGCGGCTGGGGCGCTTTGGCGAGGTGCGTCTGGCTTCGGGTGGCCGGCTGTGGCAACCCACGCAGGTGATCACGCCTGGCGCGCCCGCGCTCGCGCTGCAGGCGCAGAACAACCTGAATCAGATCATCCTCGACGACACCACGAATCAGCAAAACCCCGACCCAGTGATCTTCGCGCGCAACGGGCTGACGCTCACCGCAGCCAACACGCTGCGCGGCGGCGACACCGTGAGCAATGTGGTGGGTGTGTTGACATACGGCTGGGGCGGCGCATCCGCAAGCCCGAACGCCTATCGCCTGCGACCCACGCAGCCCGTCACCTTTGTCGCGGCGAACACGCGCCCGCAGCCGCTGCCGCGCGAGGGATCATTGCGCGTGGCAAACGCGAACTTGCTCAACTACTTCAACACATTTGGCATTGGCAACTGCACTAACGGTGTGGGTGGCACACCGACCGATTGTCGCGGCGCGAGCAACGCCAGCGAGTTTGATCGCCAAATCTCCAAGACAGTTGCTGCGCTGCTCGGCGCGCGCGCCGACATCATCGCGCTGCAAGAGCTGGAGAACGACGGCTACGGACCCACGAGCGCCATCCAGGACTTGGTGAACCGCCTGAACGCCGCCACCGCGCCTGGCACGTTCGCCCTCGTTGACGTGGACGCAAACGTCGGCGTGACCAACGCGCTTGGCACCGACGCGATCAAGGTGGGCATCATCTACAAGCCAGAGAAGGTGCGCCCAGTGGGCGCCACGGCGGTGCTCACCACAGGCGCATTTGGGCTGTTCGACCTGACGGGCGGCGGCAGCACACTGCGTAATCGCCCGCCGCTGGCGCAGAGCTTTGAGCAGCGCATCACGGGTGAGCGCCTGACGGTGGTGGTCAACCATCTCAAATCGAAGGGCAGCCCGTGCAACGACAACGCTTCCACTAGCCCTGCGCCGAACGACGTGGACGCTGGGGACGGTCAGGGCAACTGCAACCTCACGCGCAAAGTCGCGGCAGAGGAGCTGGCAGCCTGGCTGGCGACTGACCCTACCGGTATCAACGACCCGGACATCCTCATCATCGGCGATTTGAACTCCTACGCGCAGGAAGACCCGATCCGCGCGTTGAAAGATGCGGGTTACGTGCATGTGATCGAGTCGCGCGTTGGCTTGAATTTCTACTCATACTCATTTGGCGGTCAGTGGGGTGCGCTCGACCACGCGCTGGCGTCGCCGACGCTAAACGCGCAGATCGTGAGCGCCCGCGAGTGGCACATCAACGCCGACGAGCCGAGCGTGCTCGACTACAACACAGAGTTCAAGTCATCCGCCCAACAGACATATCTCTACGCACCCGATGCGTTCCGCGCGTCAGACCACGATCTGCTGGTTGTTGATCTGAATCTGAACGTGGCGCCGCGGCTCACTGCCATCGCCACATACAACACGGGGCTGGGCAGCAACGGCGCGGAGATCATCGCTGTGCGCGGTGCATGGGGCGCGCTGACCAACGCGGGCGACAGCAGCTTTGACCGCCTTGACCTGAGCGACATCCTCTCACCCACGCTGGTCGGTCGCGTCGGTCCGACTGCTGCGCTGAATGGTTTGAATTCGTTGGCAATTCACCCCACCAAAGACCTGATTCTGGCAGTGGCGGGCAATGCATCGCCCTCGGCGTCGCCAGTGCACGGCAGGGTGGTCGCCTTCCGATTGACGACTGGCGCCTTCATCACCGAAGCGCTGGTGGGCATTCACCCGGACGCCATCGGCATCTCGCCCGACGGAAACTACGCTGTCATCGCCAACGAGGCGGAAGCGCCTGCACAAGGTGACCACGGCGGACCGGGATCGATCTCCATCGTTGACCTGAGCGGCTTCGACCCCGACGCGCCGACGCCGCTAAACGTGATCACGCTCTCGCTGCCATCCCAAGCTGGCACGCCAGGCTTCAGCGTGAGCCGCTACGATGACATAGGGCGTTTGCTGATTGACAACTCACCGAACACGCTGGAGCCAGAGAGTGTGGCGTTCTCGTCGGATGCACAGTTTGCCTTTGTGAGCTTGCAAGAAAACAACGGCGTCGCGCGCATCGAACTGGCGTCGCCTTACACACTCACCTTCTTTGGGCTATACAGCACCACGCACCTTGCTGACCTCACCAACAGCGGCGGTTATCAACCGGTGGAGATGCTGACCGCCTGGCGTGAGCCAGACGGCGTGGCGGTGGTCGAGCTGGATGGCACCTCCTACTTTGTCACAGCCGACGAAGGCGACACGCGCCCCAGCGCGACCAGTGCTGGCGTGCGCGGCGGACGCACTGTGAGCATCTTCCGCGCAGATAACGGCGCGCTGATCGCCGACACCGCTGGGCATCTCGACGATCTTGTCGCGCGCTGGGGACGCTATCCAGACAATCGCAGCAATCGCGGCGGCAGCGAGCCAGAAGTGCTGGATGTGACGCTGTTCGAGGGTCGCGCTGTTGTTGCAGTAGGTCTGGAGCGCGCCAACGCCGTGGCGCTGGTGGACATGACAGTGGTGACTGAGCCGGTGGTCTTCGGTTTGATCCCCACGGGTGTCGCGCCTGAGGGCGTGAAGTTGGTGACGCGCAACGACGCGCTTTACGTGCTGGCTGCCAACGAAGTTGATGGCACGCTCACCATCGCGCGCGTGCCGGTCGGTCAACACATCTTCACGCAGCAGCGCGTCGGCGCCAGCGGCTTCGCCCTGCATGACTTGCGTGTGCTTGACCCCGACACGAACGACACCATCAGCGTCACCCTGCAACTGGCGGACGCGATGCAAGGCGTGCTGGGCATGACCTTGTCAGGCAGTGCCAGCGGCAGCTTCGCGCCCGCGCTCGGCAACTACACCATCAGCGGCACAATCACCGACGTGAACGCTTCGCTGGCGACGCTGGCTTTCACTCCCACGGTGGGCGTGAGCGACACGGTGATCATCTCGGTCACCGCCAGCGATGATGAGCAGTCCGATTTCGGCATCGTGCGTTTGCAGGTGAACGCGAGCGTCAACATCACATTGACGGCTGCGCCCAGCACGACCCCTGTCGGCACGTCCGCATTGCTCACTGCGACGGTCACCGACCTGAACGGCGCACCTGTGCCAGACGGCACGCAGGTCAGCTTATCCACATCACTGGGCAACGTGTCGCCGCTCTCGGCAAGCACGGTCAACGGCGTTGCGACTGCGATGGTCAGCTCAACCATCGCTGGCGTGGCGACAATCACGGCAACTGTGGCGGATGTGAGCGCGACTGCTCCGGTGACATTTATGCCAGGCGCGCCAGCGAGCATCGCGCTCGCTGCGACGCCAAGCGTGATTGTGGCGAACGGCATCAGCCAGAGCGTGGTCGTGGCGACGGTCACGGATCAGTACAGCAACCCCGTGCCTGGCGTTTCGGTCAGCTTCCTGGCGGGCATCGGCGTCTTCAGCCCGAACAGCGGCACCACCGACGCGAGCGGGCGAGTCACGGTCACCTTGACCTCCACTGTGCCAGGCGGCGAGACAATCTACGCTGTCGCCGGCAGCGCGAGCGGCAGCGCAGCGGTGACTTACGCGCAGCCGCCCGCGCCAGAAACGGGTCTGGGTGGCAGCCTCGCTACGGTCACGCAAACGCTCGGCGCCGTGCGCAAAGGTGATGTGATCACTTACATGGTCGTGGTCACCAACAGCGGCAGCGGCGCGGTGAACAACATCCTGTTGTTCGCGCCGATCCCCTCGGGCACGACGTTTATCCCAGGCAGCGCCAGCGGTGGCAGCTACTTCGGCAGCCTGGGCTTCGGTCCGTTCGCGGCGCTGGCGGGCGTGATCTGGAACGGCAACCTTGCGCCAGGCGCCTCACACATGTTGAGCTACGCAGTGCAGGTGCAAATTCTGGAAGGACAGATCGTCAACCAGCCGAAAGTGTACGTGAACAACGAGGACACGGGCATTGACCTGAGCAGCACAGTGGACGTTGAGCCAAGGCGCGTCTATTTGCCGATCGTGCTGAGGCAGTGAGAACGCCAGAGGGGCAGGGTTGTCACCCTGCCCCTCTATCTGATTGCGATTGTGGTGATGTGACGTGCAACGTCTGGGGGTCACAGGGTGAGCTGCTTCACCCACACCACTTCTGGCAGCTCGCGCAGCGCGTGGATGGCGTAGTCGGGCACGGGGTTATCAAGGTTGACGAACGAGAGCGCAAACTCGCCCGGCTTGGTGCGCCCAAGTCGGTATTCTGCGATGTTCACGTAGCTGGCGCCGAGAATGGTGCCCACCCGCCCGATCACGCCAGGCACATCGCGCGAGGAGATCACCAGCACCAGACCCTCTGGCACAGCATCAATGCGGAACTTGTCAATCTGCACGATGTGCGGCTCGCTGCCGTCGAACAGCGTGCCGGCGATCAGTCGCGTTTCCTGATCGGTGGTGATGCGGCACGAGACCAGGTTGGTGTAGTCGCTGCTGATCAGGTTGACCGCTTGCGTGACGGTGATGCCGCGCTCGTTGGCGATGATCGGCGCGTTGACGTAGTTCACGCGCTCCGCCCCCAGCATTGGCGCAAGCAAGCCGCGCAGCAGCGCCACAGTGAGCGGCTTGACGTGGGCGCTCACGTCAGGTCCGAGATATTCCACTTCCACCTTTTGCAGGCGACCCTCCATCAAACCCGCCTGGAGGCGCCCCATCTTCTCTGCTAGGCGCAGATAGGGACGCAGCACAGGCGCAACCGCAGGGTCAATCGGGGGGAAGTTCACCGCGTTGCGCACTTCGCGGTCGTGCAGCGCATCCAACACTTGCTCTGCGATTTGGATAGACACGTCGCGCTGCGCCTCGATGGTGCTGGCGCCCAGGTGTGGCGTGACCACCACGTTGGGCAGCGAGAAGATAGGATGGCTGACGTCGGGTGGCTCTTCCTCAAACACATCCAGCGCAGCGCCTGCCAGCTTGCCGCTTGCAAGCGCTTCGTAGAGCGCCTGCATGTCCACCAGCGCGCCGCGCGCCACGTTGATCACGCGCGCGCCAGGCTTCATTTTGGCGATGGCGGCGGCGTCCAGCAAACCACGGCTGCCAGGCGTGAGCGACGAGTGCAATGTGACGAAGTCGCTCTGCGCCAGCAGCTCGTCGAGCGAAACCAGCGCCACTTTGTTGGCGCGTGCGGCTTCTTCGCTGATGAAGGGGTCGTAGGCGAGCACCTCCATGCCGAGCGCCTGCGCGCGCCGGGCGACTTGCGTGCCGATGCGCCCAAACCCGATCACGCCGAGCACATGCCCATGCAATTGCACGCCGAGAAACTTGCTGCGCGTCCATTCGCCACGCCGCAGCGAGGCGTCTGCCTGGGGGATGTTGCGCGCCAGCGCCAGCATCATCGCGATGGTGTGTTCACAGGTGGCGATGGTGTTGGCTTGCGGCGTGTTCATCACGATGATGCCGCGACGAGTGGCAGCCTCCACGTCAATCGTGTCCACGCCGATGCCAGCGCGCCCGATCACGCGCAAGCGCTTGCCACGCTCGATCACCTCAGCGTCCACTTTCGTTTCGCTGCGCACGATCAGCGCGTCGTATTCGCCGATCTCCTCCAGCAACGCAGCGCGCGGCATTTTCTTCACCACATGCACACTTACGGCAGGGTCTGCGCTGAGCACTTCCAGTCCAGCAGCGGAGAGATCGTCGGGGATCAGGACCTTGAACATCGCAGAGTGCTACACACATGAAAAGCGCGCCTGCTTTTCATGGGCGCGCCTGGTGTCCAAAGCGGGAGACGGGATTCGAACCCGCGACTTTTTGCTTGGGAAGCAAACGCTCTACCACCTGAGCTACTCCCGCATTCTTACTCAAGCCGAATTATAGCGCACTTGCAGGGCGCGGCGATGTGCGATGGAGACCGTCAAGCCGAGGCGAATTTGCGCGTGCGCAGGTCGGTAGAGGCGCTCTGTTATACACTAGCCGGTGTGTCAGTCTTGACGATGCCATTGCTTCGTCGGCTGCTGGCGTGGTGTTTGTGTCCCTCTGAAATCCAGAGAGTTGACCGATGAAAGGCGGGAATGATGACGGACCTGCTATGGGTTTTGCAACGCTTGGATCTGCTCGCGCTCCTGGATATTACGCTGGTTGCTGTGGTGTTTTTCGGCGTGCTGTGGTTGGTGCGCGCGACGCAAGCGGTGACGCTGCTGCGCGGCTTGCTGGTGCTAGGCGTGATCAGCCTGGTGTTGGGCGGCACGGCGCAGTTGCCTGCTTTTGGCTTGCTGATGCGCACCACCCTGCCCGCTTTGCTGGTGGCGGTGCCGGTGATCTTTCAACCGGAGCTACGCCGCGCGTTGGAGCGGCTCGGTAGATTTAACGAGGTGCTCATCGCACCGCGCCGCAGCGAGACGGAGATTGTGGTGCGCAAATTGTGCGATGCCGCCCGCCGCCTTGCTTCCCATCGCTACGGCGCCCTGATCGTGATCGAGAGAGAGACCGGGCTTCAAGCTTTGATTGACACCGGCGTGCCGCTCGATGCCGTCCTCACACCAGAGCTGCTGGTCACGGTGTTTATGCCTGGCACGCCGCTGCACGACGGCGGGGTGATCATTCGCCACGGCCGCATCGCCGCCGCCGGCTGCGTGCTCCCTTTGACCAGCATACCGCTTGAAGACGTGCGGCTGGGTTTGCGCCATCGCGCAGGCATCGGCGTGACGGAGGGCACCGACGCAATTGCGGTGATCGTCTCCGAAGAGCGCGGGTCGGTGAGCCTTGCTCATAACGGAAGGCTGATCCGCCGCCTGGAGCTCGACCACCTGGAGAGTGCGCTGATCGAGCTGCTGCACCCGAGCAGCATGCAAAATAGCTCGTTGTTCCAAAGCATCTTCCGCCAGCGCTAATCAGCTGGCGCGCGTGATTCACGTTATCGCAAATTGCCTGATGAGGTGAGAGCTGAGATGTCGTTTGTGCATCTGCATAACCACAGCGAGTATTCCATGCTAGATGGGCTGGGCAAGGTGAAGAGCTTGGCAAAGCGTGCTGCCGAACTCAACATGCCAGCCATCGCTCTGACCGATCATGGCGTGATGCACGGTGTGATCGAGTTTAGCGATGCCTGCCTAGAGGTGGGGGTCAAGCCGATCATCGGCATGGAGGCATATCTCACGCGTCGCAGCCGCAGCATGCGCGACCGCGACGGCAACTTCGACCGCAACCCGCATCACCTTCTGCTGCTGGCGATGAACCAGACTGGCTACAAGAATCTCATGCGCCTGGCGACGCTGGCTCAGCTTGAGGGCTTTTACTACAAGCCGCGCATTGATCACGCAACGCTGGCTGCACACAGCGAGGGCATCATCTGCACCAGCGGATGCCCCAGCTCGGAGATACCGCGCCTGCTGCTGGAAGGCAAGCTCGAAGAGGCGCGCCAGGTCGCGCAGTGGTACCTGGATGTCTTTCGCGATCGCTTCTACTTCGAGATTCAGGAGCACGACATCCCTGAGCACGCGCAGTTGACCGCGCACATCCTGGAGCTGGCGAAGGAGCTGGGTGCGCCTGTGATCGCCACCAACGACGTGCACTACGTGCGGCGCGAGGACGCTATCCCCCACGACCTGATGCTGTGTGTGCAGACCACCTCACTTTACACAGACCCCAAGCGCATGCGCTTTAACAACGACTCCTACTACCTGCGCAGCGCGGAGGAAATGCGGGCGATCTTCGAGCCGATCTGCCCTGAAGCCATCGCCAACACGCTGGCGCTAGCGGAGCGCTGCGATGTGAAACTGAAAGACAAGACGTTTCACCTGCCGCACTTCAAGCGCCCAGCGCGCTTTTCCACCGACGATGACTACATGCGCTACCTGTGCGAGGTGGGCTTTGAGGCGCGTTATGGCATTCCAGCCCGTGATGACGGGACATGGGTGCACGAATTGCAGCCGCCGCTGCCCGAAGATGGGTTCGTGCTTGCTGCGCAGCTCGCCCCAAGACAGACGCCTCCGCAGGGGCTGATTGTGTTGCAGAGACCTGCCACGCCGCTCTCCCCCGACGACGATACCCCCATCGCGCTCACCCGCATCAGCTCGTTGGCGCCGCCCAGCGCAGACCACCACCCCAACCTCACGCCACGCCGCCTGCGCGAGCGGCTGCGCTTCGAGATAGACACGATCACGCGCATGGGCTTCAGCACCTACATGCTGATCGTCTGGGACCTGCTGCGCTATTGCCGCCAAGAGGGCATCTGGTGGAATGTGCGCGGCAGCGCCGCAGGCAGCATGGTCAGCTATACGCTCATGCTCACCAACGTCGAACCTGTCAGCAACGACCTTTACTTCGAGCGCTTCCTCAACCCTGAGCGGGTGACCATGCCCGACATTGACATGGACTTCCCCGACGACCAGCGCTATAAGCTCGTGGATTACACGATTGACCGCTACGGCGCTGATTGCGTCGCCCAGATCATCACCTTTGGCACGCTGGCGGCGCGCGCCGCGTTGCGCGACATCGGTCGCGTGCTGGATGTGCCGTTGAGCGAGGTCAACCGCTTGACTGAACTGGTGCCGAACATCCCTGGCAAGCCAGTCTCGCTCAAGGAGGCGCTGGAGCAGGTGCCGCCTCTCAAACAGCTCTACGACAGCGAGCCGCATCTGCGCGAGCTATACGACAAGGCGATGCTGGTCGAAGGCACAGTGCGCAACGCCGGCACTCACGCTGCTGGCGTCGTGATCGCCGATAAGCCGTTGATCGAATATGCGCCGCTACACCGCCTGACTGGCACCCCGCTCACCCCGCGCCTGAATGCCGTCACCCAGTTTGAGATGACGCACCTGGAGTCCATCGGCTTGTTGAAGATGGACTACCTCGGCCTCTCGATGCTCACCATCATGCGCAAGGCGTGCGAGCTGATCGCCGAGCGACACGGCAGGCATTACAACCTGAGCAACATCCCCGTGCACGAGCCTGTGATCTACGAGACGCTGAGCAAAGGCGATGTGGTGGGCATCTTCCAGGTGGAAGGCACTGGCATGCGCAACCTGATGATGCAGATGAAGCCTCGACGCTTCGAGCATATCGTCGCGGCTATCTCGCTCTTCCGACCAGGACCGATGGAATACATCCCCGCCTACATCCGCCGTATGCACGGAGAGGAGGAAGTGGTGTACCGCCACCCCGATTTGCGCGCTGCGCTAGAAGAAACCTACGGCATCCTGGTGTATCAGGAGCAGATCATGCGCGTCGCCCGAGATTTCGCGGGTTACTCGATGGGCGAGGCAGACATGATCCGCAAAGCGGTGGCGAAGAAGAACAAAGAACAACTGGACAAGCACCGCAACAAGTTCCGCGAAGGCGCGGTGAAGAGAGGCTACGCTGCCGAGATCGCTGAAGACATCTGGAACGACGTGGAGTTCTTCGCGCGCTATGGCTTCAACAAGTCGCACGCGGCGTCCTACGCGCTGATCACCTGCCAGAGCGCATGGCTGAAGGCATGTTACCCAGTTGAGTATTTCTGCGCCTTGCTCACGGTGGAGAGCGGCAACCTGGAGAAGATCACCACCATCGTCGCCGACGCCAAACAACACGGCATTCGCATCTTGCCACCAGACGTCAACCGCTCGGAAGAGGGGTTTGTGATCGAAGCGCAGTCCGATGGTGTGCCCGCGATCCGCTTCGGCTTGATGGCGATCAAGAACGTCGGCAGCGCGCCCGTGCAGGCGATCCTCGCAGCACGCTGCGCTGGTGGTCCGTTTCGCTCGCTGGACGACTTCGCGCGTCGCGTGGACATGAGCGCGTTCAACCGCCGAGTGATCGAGGCGTTGATCAAGGCTGGGGCGCTGGATCAGTTCGGCGACCGCGCTCAGTTGCTGGCTGTCGCGGATCAGATCATCGCCGCCACAGCACTGGAGCGCCGCGCAGCGCAGGCGGGACAGGCGCTCCTGTTCGGCGACTTGGACGACACTGAGATGATCGCGCTGCCGAAGCAATACACCCCCATGCCACACAAAGACCGCCTGCGTGAGGAGAAGGAGCTGCTGGGCACATACGTCAGCGAGCATCCCCTGCAACGCGCGCTGGACGCCCTCGCCGAACACGTCACCCACAACAGCAGCACGGTCACCCCTGCTGACAATCAACAAAAAGTGCGCATGGCAGGCGTGATCACCAGCGTTCGCCCACACATCGCTAAAAGCGGCAAATCTATGGCGTTCGCGGAGATAGAGGACCTGTACGGGCGTGTCGAGCTGACGATCTTCCCCCGCACGTGGGACCAGCATAAAGACGTGCTGGTCAAAGACCAGGTGGTGATCGTGGACGGCAAATTGGAATTGATAGAGGGTCGCGTGCCGCGTCTGGTGGTGGATCGCGTCAGCACCAGCATCGAGGTGGTGCGAGCTTCTGAACCGTCACCCCCTGTCGGGGCAGCCAGCCAACACAACACAACCGACCACCTTGCCGCGCTGACTTCCGATGGCTGGGACATGCCGCCGCTCCCCGAAGACGCGCAGCCGTTTGAGGCTGCTGAAGCACGCGCAGCCCAATCAAACGGAGTTGTTCAGTCTCCGCCCATCCCCCCATCGCGCACTGAGATCCACGGCGCTGCTGCGCAACGCTCGGACCACTACGCCGAAACGTCCGCAATTGCACAAGCGGACGATCTCGCGCGTGCGTCTGTGTTCAGCAGCCTGGCGGAGGCTCAGTCGCTTTATCAAACAGCGCAACCGCTGCGTGTGGTGTTTCGCCGCGGCGCACGCCCACAGGAGGATGTGGAGAAGCTGGAGGCGCTGATCCGCATCCTGGAGAAATACCCCGGCGATAGGATGCTGAAGGTCTCGCTGCGCGGAAGAGCGCAGTGGGAGCTGGACTTCCCCAACTATCCCGTGCGGGATTGCCCCGAATTGCGCGAGGAGCTGTGTCACATCCTCGGGCCAGGCTGTTTCGAGTAAACAGCCGCGCGTTGACGAAGCGCTGGGTCAGGATTGGGTGGGCTTTTGCTCGTTTTCTTGCGCTTCGTCAGCATCAGCCTCCCAGCTAATGATCCAGACGCACAAGCCTGCTAGCCCAATTGTGGCGAGGATCAAGAACAGCCACTGATTCCAGAGCAAGCCGACATTGCGGGCTGCGACGACCAGGATGACCACCATCCCGATTGCCAGCACAACCCACGCCGTCAGCCGCGGGTGTCGCTCAGTGAAGGTCTGTAGCTTACGCAGCATAGTGGCTAAATTGTAGTGGTTGTAGCGGCTAGGGCGACATCAGGGCAGCAACAGCACTTTGCCCTGCGTGCGGCGGTCTTCGATGTAACGGTGGGCGTGGGCGGCGTGCGCCAGCGGGAAGGTCTGGTCAATGCGCATGTGCACTGCGCCGCTGCGCAGCCACTCAAACACTTCGCCTGCGCGCCAGAGCAGCTCATCGCGCGTGAGCGTGTAATGCGCCAACGTGGGACGGGTGAGGAAGAGTGAGCCTTTCTGGTTGAGCACCTGCGGGTCAAACGCGCCCACTGGTCCGCTGGATTGACCGAACAACACCATGTAGCCGCGCGGGCGCAAGCAGTTTAGTCCCTTCAGGAAGGTGTCCTTGCCGACGGAGTCGTAGATCACGTCCACGCCACGCCCGTCGGTCAGGCGCTTCACTTCTGCCTCGAAGTCCTGCTGGGTGTAGAGGATCACCTCATGCGCGCCGGCTGCGCGTGCAATCGCTGCCTTTGCCTCGCTGGAGACGGTGGCGATCACGCGCGCGCCGCACAGCCGCGCCACTTGCACGAGCCACTGTCCGGTCCCGCCTGCGGCGGCATGGATAAGCGCCGTGTCGCCTTGCTTCAAGGGATAGGTGCTGCGCGCGAGGTAATGCGCAGTCATGCCCTGCAGCAACGCCGCAGCCGCCTGCTCCAGCGTGATCGCTTCGGGCACGGGCACCAGCTTCGCCGCGGGTACGAGAGCGTATTCAGCATACGCGCCAAGTGTCATCGCCCATGCTACGCGATCGCCAGAACGCACTTCCTGCACGTCCGGTCCGACCACCTCCACCACGCCCGCACCTTCCATGCCTGGCGTGAACGGCAGCGGCATGGCATACCAGCCGCGACGTTGATACACATCAATGAAGTTCAATCCTGCTGCAGCGACCCGCACCAGCGCCTCGCCCGGTCCTGGCTGGGGCATGGACATCTCTTCCAGGTGCAGCACGTCAGCTTCGCCGTGTTGATGAACGCGAATCGCTTTCATGGCTCTTCAAGCTCCAGAATGCCGTCAATGATACGCAGCACTTCTTGTTTGATGTTTTGTTTGTGATCGTCTGCCTCGTCCTGGGGACCGACGCACAAAGGACAGCCGCGCACGCACGCGCAGGTCTGCAGTCGCTCCCGCGCTGCCTGGAGCAGCGCAAGGTGTTGCTGTGCCAGCGCCTCAGCCAGCCCGACGCCATCGGGCGTCAGCTCGTAAAGCATCACTGCTGGCAAGCCCAGCCCTGGCAGCGCGATCTCGAATGCGGCTTCCAGATCGGCGGGGTCGCACATCACGAACAGCGGCGCCAGTCCATGCAGCAGATAACACAACCCTTGCAACGCGCGGTTCACTGGCTCAGCCGTTTCGATACGGGCGTGGCAGGCAGGGCACACGGTGATCAAGTTGCTCAGGTCGTTGGCGCGCAGGTAAGCGTCGTTCTCGCCAGGGCGATAGCCAAACGCGCGGAATGGCTGCACATGATGCACGTGGTGCTGCCGAAATGGCGACTCTGGCTTGCCGCAAATCGCGCAGCGGTAGCCATCGCGCTGGCGCGCCTGGTCGCGCTGTTGAGCCCAGTTCGGTCCGTAGTCGTTGGGCAGCCCGATCACCCCCTCTTGGGCGAGCTGGCGCGTGAGCGTCGGCGGCAGGGCGAACCAGTACGCCATCGTGCGCAGTGTCTGTTCGGGCATGTCCAGCTCGCCCCATGCGATGAGCTGACGTGTGCGCAGGTCGAGCAGCTTGTAACGCACCACCTGGCGGGTGACCTCCACCAGCTGCGCAGCAGGTCCGAGACCTTGCGGTTGGGTGAGCAGCGCCACCTGCGTGACGACGGAGGGGCGAGTGTAGTGCGTGGGGCTGGTGGTTTGGCGCGCCACCGCGCGCCGCGCCTCCAGGTCGAGCTGGAGGATCGTCCACGCCTGCGCTTGATGTAGATACACTGCGCCAGGATGGACGCGCTGGCAGGCGCGGGCATACTCCACTTCCCCGATCAAGTTGCCCTCCTCATCCTCGATGCGCACGTTGCCATCGGCGCTGCGCAGCGTCACTTGACTAGCAGGGGAAGCCTCGCCGATCCAGACGTAGCGCGCTGGTGAAGGAGCGGGCGCGTTGCGCAGCAGCGGGAGCGCAGAGGGGCTGGTGGTGTGCAGGGCGCGTTCCTGCGCCAGCGCGTCGAGCAGCGCATCCACGCTCGCGCTGCCGAGCGGCTCGCCACGCTGGAAGGGCAGCTCGAAGGCGGCGCAAGCGACGTGGGCAGCCAGAATGCTGGGATTGTCAGGCGCAATGCGCGCCTGCTCAGCAGGCTGCGCGAGCAGAAAATCGGGGTGCGTGGCGATGTATTGATCGAGCGGCTGGGCAGTGGCGATGAGGATCGCCACTGCGGGGTTGCCGCGTCGTCCTGCCCGCCCCGCCTGCTGCCAGAAGCTGGACACTGCGCCCGGATAGCCCATCATCACGCACGCATCCAGCGCGCCGATGTCAATACCCAGCTCCAGCGCGTTGGTTGCGATCACCGCGCGCAGTGTGCCATCGCGCAAACGGCGTTCGATCTCGCGGCGCTCTTGCGGCAGGTATCCGCCGCGATACGCCGCGATTGGCGCTTCCGCCCCTAGCAGGTCGCGCGTGCGGAGGAGCAGCAGCTCGGTGGCGCTGCGCGTGGGCGCAAACGCGATGGTTTGCAACCCATCCTGCACCAGCCGCGCAATCACCGCAGCAGCAGCCAGCTCTGGCTCTCCGAGCACGTGCGCGCGGTCGTCGGTGGTCACGCGCGGCGCCAGCAAAAAGACGTGGCGCTCTCCGCGCCCGCTTCCATCCTCCCCGATGTGAGCGAGCGGACGCCCACTAGGAGGATGACTGGCGTCTATTAACCGCGCTGCGTGCTCCAGCGGGTTAGCAATGGTGGCGGAGGTCAGAATGAACTGTGGGTCCGCGCCGTAAAAGGCGCACAGGCGGCGCAGGCGGCGAAGGACATTTGCAACATGGCTGCCGAACACGCCGCGATAGGCGTGCATCTCATCCACCACCACATAACGCAGCTGGCGCAGAAACGTCGCCCAGCGCGTGTGATGGGGCAGGATGCCGACGTGCAGCATATCGGGGTTGGTCAGCACGATGCGCGCGCTGCGGCGAACCGCCCCACGGGCGGCTTGAGGGGTGTCGCCGTCGTAGGTGGCGATCAGCGCCTCTGGTGCTGCGATGACACCGCGCGCCGCGAGCTGTGCTAACCATTCACGAAAGATGACATGCTGATCGTGCGCCAGCGCCTTGGTGGGGAACACGCATAATGCGTTGCCTGCCCCCTCTTCTGCGATCAGCGACTCCACAATGGGTAGCTGAAAGCACAGCGATTTGCCGCCGGCAGTGCCTGCTGTCACCACCACGTGCGCGCCCGTTGCAAGCGCCGCAAGCGCCTGCGCTTGATGATGGTAAAGCTGGTGAATGCCGCGCGCGTGCAGCGCTGCCTGTGCGGGGGCGCTCAGCGTGTCTGGCAATGGCAGCGTGCGAGCGGGGGCAGCGGGGACGGTGCGCTGCGCCGCCAAGTAATAGCCCGCGACGAACGCAAAGTCAGCCTGTTGCAGCCATGGCGGTAGGGGCATGGAGGGAATTGTAAAAAGCCGTTCACCAGGTGCACCCCTGCAACCGCTTATCGCCCAGCGCCTGCTGCGTAGTCTGGGTTGACCCACTCCAGCAGGGCAGCCCATCCGTCGGTGGGCGGGTCGTCCAGGTAATGCTCCAACAACCCACGAAAGACAAAGCCGTTGCGCAGTTGGATGCTCAGGGTGCTGTCGAAGATGCGACCCTCCAGCACCTGTTGCACATATTCCTGTGCCGTCATGACGTGTTTGTATGCAGCAAAGCCGGGCATCATGCCGCCGATCACCTGTCCGCGCAAGCCGAGCTGTCGGCAGAGTTGCTTGCGAGCGTCGTAGAGCCGTCGGGCGATGCCGCGCCCTCGATAATCCGGGTGCACGCACAGGTCCACACCGTAGTAGTAGTTGCCCTGCGGGTTATGATGCGTGAGCCAGCCGCCTGCAATCGCCTCGATGAAGCGGTGACCCTGAAAGAACGCTGGGTCAATGCGCTCATACCAAGCGAGGAAGCCTGCCGTCGCGCCGACAACGCGCCCTGTAGATGCTTCTATTGCCACAAACTGCCCCTCTGGGAAAATGCGGATGTGGTTGGCGTATTGTTCGGCGGTGAACTGCTCCTCCACTGCCAGCGTGGGGTAGCAACGCGGCTGCAATGCTGCGCACTGCTCCACATGTTCTGGTCGGGTGTTCACAATGATGAACTCGCTCATCTCGCCTCGTATGAGTTTACGCAGTGGCTGTGTGGTGAGCAGAAGTATAGTGAATTCCGCGTGTTTGGCGGTGCGGCGCCATCGGGCAGGTGCGTGAAGCACGCTATGCGGGACTGGTCGAGGCGCCCCGTCTTGAGCCTGTCAAAAGGCGCGACGGCTGGACCTCTGCAGGCGCAGCCGCAGGGGGAAGCGGGCTATCCCTGCAGGGCTGAGATAACCCGCGCGTTGAACTCGGCTGCGTCGCGGCGAAACCAGACGTCTTGCGCGCGAATGAAGCGGCGCGTGGCGTGGCGAATGCGCGCGACTGCCTCCTCCAGGCTCGCGCGACCGAGCACCACCTCCGCCAGCTCTCGATAACCCAGCGCCGACATGGCGGGCAATGTCAGCGCCGCCTCAGCAGCGATACCCCGCGCGGCAAACCCCTCCAGCAGTCGTGCGACCTCATCCAGCCAACCCTGCGCGATCATGCGGTCAATGCGCGCGTCGGCGCGCGCGTAGAGCGCAGAGCGCGGCGGGCAGAGGTAAATCATGTTCACTGAGAACGGCAAAGGCTGCGCGCGTTGCAGATCGCTCCAACGTTGACCGCTGGACTCAATCACCTCCAGCGCGCGGATCACGCGACGGACGTTGTGCGGGTCTATGCGCTGGGCAGCCGCTGGGTCGCGTCGGCGCAGCTCTGCAAACAGCGCCTCGGCGCCGCGCGTGTCGGCGAATTGCTGCCAGTGCTGGCGCGCTGCTGGGTTTGGCGGCACAGCGGGCACCTGCCAGCCGCGCAGCACAGCGCGCACATATTGCCCCGTGCCTCCCACCAGGATGGGAGTGCGCTGACGATTGCAAATGCAGTCAATAGCTTGTCGGGCAAGCGCCACGTATTCGCCCAGCGAGAACGTCTCGTATGGTTCGCGCAGATCAAGCAAGTGATGCGGCACGCGCGCGCGCTCTTCGGGTGTGGGCTTGTTCGTGCCAATGTCCATGCGCCGATACACATGACGCGAGTCAGCAGAGACGATCTCGCCATCGCGCTGCGCAGCGAGTTGTAAAGCGTAGGCGCTCTTTCCTGCGGCGGTCGGTCCGACCACCACAACAAGCTCTGGCGCGCTGTTCATTGGGCGCTGAGAGGAGGTTCGGGGGTTAGCAAAGCGGGGGGGATTTGTGTGAGCACCAGCACCACCTCTAGCGTGTCGAAATTGACCGCTGGGCGCACTGTGGCAGATTGCAGCGTCTCCACATCCGAGCTGAGCACTGTGTCCACCGTGCCCACCACCAAACCGCGCGGCAACAACCCCCCCAGCCCACTGGTCACCACTGCGTCGCCGGGCTGAATCGCCTCAGTTTGCAAGACGTTCTGCAGGATCAGCCGCCCCTCGTCGCTGCCAGCCACCGTGCCGCTCGCGCGGGTCTTGAGCAGGCGCACGTTGATGAAAGAGGAGGGGTCGGTGAGCAATTGCACTTTGGCGGAGAAGTCATCCACCTCCGCCACACGACCCACCAGCGCCAAGCCACCTCCCACGACGGGCATGCCCACGCGAATGCCATCGCGAGAGCCGCGATTGATGGTGATGTAGCGCACATAGGCGCTGGTCTCACCAGCGATCACATTCGCACACTTGCCCGCGTCGGCGCCGCGCGAGGAGCGCCCCTCGCAGGCGCGAATGTCAGCGCTGCCGATCACGTCCGCGCCGACGAAGAGATAAGAGGGCAGGTCGGATGGGAAGTTCAGCATCTGGCGATATTGCACCGCCTCCGCTTGAAACTCCTGCAGGCGCAACATCTCCGCGCGGAGAGATTGCGCCTCGCGCTCCAGCGTCTGTGCGCGCTGGCGCAGATCGTTGATCTCGCCCAACGCGCGCAAAACGTCAATCAGCGGACCAGCCGCGCTGCTGACCACCTGCTGAGCAAAGGCAGTGGCTGCGGAAAGGGGACCCGACCTGCCTGCGGGAGTGGTGAGAAAGCCTGCCAGCAACAAAATGCCGCTGATGATGGACAACACCAGCACCACAACGGCATTGATCGAACGCGAGCGGTTTTGCATGATGTGCGCCCATCAGGCGGGCGACCTCAAAACAGCGAGAATGCCAACGTCGTGCACGCGCTTACGCCACACGCCGCACGTCCAGCCCTGCGGGCGTTGTTGCTTGCGATGTGCTCTTGCGCTCCAGCCCCACCAGCACTTGGCGCAAATCGTCGAACATCTCAAGCACTGACTCGGCGCCGCGCGCGACGCAGCTAAACGGGTCCTGCGCGATCCAGGCGTGGATGTTGGTCTCGTTGGAGATGCGCTCCGCCAGCCCCTGCAACATCGCGCCGCCGCCCGCCAGACAGATGCCCGTCTCGATCAAGTCGGATACCAGCTCTGGCGGCGTCTCGTCGAGTGTGGAGCGCACCGTCTCGACGATCAAGTTGACCGAGTTGGATAGCGCCTCTCGAATCTCGATGGAGGAGACCTCCACCTCTTCTGGCAAGCCGTTGACCAAGTTGCGGCCGCGCAGTTTGGCGGTCTTCTCCTCCTGAAGCGGGTGCGCAGAGCCGATGCTGATCTTGATGCGCTCCGCCATGCGCTCGCCGATGAGCAGGTTGTATTTCTGGCGCGCGTAGTTGATGATGTCCTGATCCATCTCGTCGCCAGCCACGCGAATGGAGCGGCTGGTGACAATGCCGCCCAAAGCAAACACGGCGACTTCAGTCGTGCCGCCGCCGATGTCCACAATCATCGAGCCTTGCGCCTCCGTCACTGGCAGCCCAGCCCCGATAGCCGCAGCCATCGGCTCCTCGATGAGATACACCTCTCGCGCCCCTGCTGAGCGCGCTGCGTCGTACACCGCGCGCTTTTCCACCTCCGTCACGCCCGAGGGGATGCCCACCACGACGCGCGGGCGCGGCACGCGGATCAGGCTGCGCTCGTGCGCCTTGCTGATGAAATAATGCAGCATCTCCTGGGTGATGTCGAAGTCGGAGATCACGCCGTCTTTCAGGGGACGGATCGCGACGATGCGCGCCGGCGTGCGCCCTACCATCTCTTTTGCTTCTGCGCCGACCGCCTTCACCTCGCGCGTCTTGCGGTCCACCGCCACCCACGAAGGCTCGTTAATCACGATGCCCTTGCCCCGCACCGCAACAAGCGTGTTCGCTGTGCCCAGGTCTATGCCCAGGTCCAATGAGAACAAGCCTAAAATTCGGTCAATGATGCTAGCCATGCAGTTCGCTCAGCGAGCGTATGTTCCAAATTATACAACTGGGCGTTTATCCCCACACATTGCCCGTTATCGCCGTTGTTTTCCACAGAAAATGCACAGGAGGCGCTTAGATGACTTTTAGAGAAACGCCTGTCGCTTTTGTCGGCGGCGGCGTGATGGGCGAGGCGATGGTCAGCCGACTGTTGCAGAGCGGCGTGGCTGATGCTGCGCACATCACAGTCGTGGAGCCGCTGGCGGATCGCCGGCTGTCGCTCACGGAGCGCTACGCCGTTCGCGTTGAGCCTGAGGTGGGCGAAAGCCTGCGCCAGGCGCAGATCGTCGTCCTCTCCGTCAAGCCGCAGGTCATGGATGCTGTGCTGCGCGCCTTGCGCCCCCACGCGCGCCCCGATGCGCTGATCTTCTCCATCGCCGCGGGTGTGCCCATCGCCCGCATCACCGAGGCGCTGGGCGAGCAGCAGCCAGTGGTGCGGGTGATGCCAAACACGCCTGCGCAAATCGGCGCGGGCATGTCTGTCTGGACCTGTACGCCCACCGTCAGCCCTGCCCAGCGCGAGCACGCGCTGGTGCTGTTGCGGGCGATGGGCGAGGAAATCTTTGTCGAAGACGAGCACTACCTGGACATGGCGACTGCTCTCAACGGCAGCGGACCAGCGTACGTCTTCCTCTTCCTGGAGGCGCTGATTGATGCCGGCGTCCATCTCGGCTTGTCTCGACCTGTTGCCGAACGCCTGGTGTTGCAGACAGTGAAAGGCAGTGTGGAGTACGCGCTCGCCACGCGGCTGCACCCAGCGCAGTTGCGCAACCAGGTGACCTCGCCAGGCGGCACCACTGCGGCGGCGCTCCACGCTTTTGAGGAAGGTCAGTTGCGTGCTGTGGTCGCGCGGGCGGTGTGGGCAGCGTATCGGCGCAGCGTGGAGCTTGGTCAGCAGCGTTGATCCTAGCGCGATACGCCCAGCTCCGCCCGCGCTTGCTCCAGGCTCACGAGCTGCGCGCCAGGCGCAACCTGACCGATCAGCGCATTGAAGCCCGCCTCTTGCACCCGTCGGGCGACTGCGTCGGCGTGGTCGCGGTGGCAAAGCAGCACAGCGGTCGGTCCGGTGTCGGTGGAACAATAGACTGGAATGCCCTCAGCGCGCAGGTCGTTGCACAGCCGAAACAGCGTGATGTTTTCTGGCTCCCACGCGAACAGCTTGTGCTCGACGCCGCCCGTCATTGTCACCGCGTGCAGGATGATGCTGTCGGTCTCCGCCATTTGTGCTGCGGTGAGCCAGTCGCCTTGTAGCACGGCTTCGATGCATTGCAGCACCTCGCTGCGGCGGTTGCGCATCCAGCAGCGGAAGAGGGGGCTGTTTGGTGCGTCTGCGTGGGCGCTTTCAGTTTTTAGCGCAATGCGCGAGTCGAGCGGGATAGTCACCAGTCGCACATCGGCGAATTGATCGCGCGTGTCCAACCGCACGGCGAAACTGTCCTCGTGCGCGATACCGGGATACGAAAGCCATACGGATACGCCGCCTGTGGCAGCGCGGCAGCCAGAGCCAGCCAGCAGGCGCGACATGGCGCTGAGGAACCGCCAGTTTTGCGCCGCCTCCACGCCGAACGCTGCGGCGATTGCGGCTGCTGCTAACGCCGCTGATCCCGATGCGCTGGTGCCCAGCCCTTTGCCCGTCTTGCCTCCAGCAATGACATTGCGAGAATAGACGCGCGCGCCGCTTTGAATGCGCGCCAGGTTGCGCACAGCGTTCAGGCTGTGTCGCACGCGCTCGAGGTCGCGTCCGCTCAGGCGCTGGTCGTTCACCAGGGCGATGTCTTCTTTCAGGTCTGGGTCGAACTCCACCAGTGTGATGGAGTAAGCCACGCTGTTGGTGACGGAGACGCTGGGCAGAAAAGCGGTGCGCCATTCCCAGTCAGCCAGCCCGTGATACTTGAGGATGCCCTGCATGGGGTGGGCGCGCGCGGCAGCGACGCCGTGCGGGTTGCCCGGCGCGTCGAAGCGCGGGTAGTCGGGAATGATGAATTGATGCTTGTGCAGCAGGTCAAGGATGGCGTCGTGCGCCGCGTGCATGTAGCCGGCGATCTCCCTAAATCTTGGCGGGATAAAAGTGCTCATAAGCGCTTGCGATCGTGTGTCCTATGATGCGCTGAGTATGACACAAGAGACGCATACACTCCTGCGCGATTGGACAGGCGCCCCCGTGCGTCGCCTGCCAGACCAGGTGGTGGCGAGCGCTTCCGCGTTCATCACCGACGCACAAGGGCGCGTTTTGCTGCACCGCCGAGCTGACAATGGCTACTGGGCGCTGCCAGGTGGACGCATGAACCCTGGCGAGTCCATCGCCGAAGCTTGTGCGCGTGAAGTGCTTGAGGAGACGGGGCTGCGGGTGCGCGTGGGGCGGCTGATCGGCGTGTATTCCGACCCACGCGAAGGTGCAATTGCGGTGTATCCGGGTGGCTTGTTGCAGCAATTTGTGAACTTGTGCTTCGCTTGCGAAGTGATCGCGGGTGAGCTGCGCGTCTCCGCCGAGAGCACGGCGCTGGGCTTCTTCCCGCCAGACGCCCTGCCCGAGCCGCTGCTGGATGCCCATCGTTTGCGCATTGCCGATGCGCTGACCAACGCTCCTGTGCCATGCATTCGGTAGCGGGCACCACATCGGGCGGGGTTGTGACGATGCGATGGCGATTGAACCAGGTCTGGATGCATTTCTCGATAGGGGCAAGCAGCAGCGGCTCAGCGTGCGCCAAAGTGCATCTCAGCAAACTCCATACAAGACGCTACGCTGAGCGCACTACAGTGCGATGGCGGAAGGACAGCTTGAAGCCTGCGCGCCCTAAGCCTGTCGAAGGGCGCGCAAGCGCTTCGGCAAGCTCAGCCCATCGGCTCAGCCACTGCTTTGGTAAGCGCTTCAACGAAGGCTTTTTGCCCCAACGCAGAAATGCACCCATTTGCGCGACCAGGTCTCGCACACCGTGCGGCGTGGTAAAATAAACGTTGCGCGGTGCCTATAGCTCAATGGCAGAGCGCCTGACTGTGGCTCAGGAGGTTGAGGGTTCGAGACCGTCTAGGCACCCACACGAGCGCCCCGACTGATTGCAGTCGGGGCGCGTTCGTTTTAGCTCAAAACACGATCACGGTTGTTGCGTCTTCCGAGCGGGTGCGGATCTCCACTTCGTTGTATGCCATGCTTGGCAACGTCCAGCGCCAAATCCAGCGCGCCACTTCTGCGACGGTGTTCACGCAGCCGTGGCTGCGCCGACGCCCAAAGTCGTTGTGCCAATAGGCGCCGTGAATCGCCACTGCGCTGGCGGTGAAGTAGCTGGGGAACGGCACGCCAGGCAGATCATAGCGGTCGCGTCCCTCGCCGCCGATCATGCGCGAGGACACCCGCTTGCGGATGATGCGGAAACGCCCTCGCGGTGTCTGGAACGGACCGAAACCAGTGGCGGTGCGCGATGCCAGCACAGGCTGATCGCCCTCGTAAGCGGTCATGATTTGCTGCCGCAGGTCAATCTCGATGCGCTTTTGTGCAGGCGGCACGTGGGGGCTGAGGGGTGTCAGCTCTTGTGGGTCGAAGCGGCGGATGTGCGCGGCAGGCACGTACAGCCCCCCCGACCACACCAAACCATCGCGGATGCGATACCACCACTCACCATCGCTGCCGAGCGCCGCGTCCACCACGCGATACACGCTGGTGAAGTATAGGCGCGCGGAGGCACCTGCACCAGGGTTAGGCGCAGTGCGCGCCCGCGTGAACGGTACGGTGACCTCTCCCCAGAAGCCCTCTTTCGCCAGCAATGGCTCTGGCGGGTTGAGCAATTCGTGGACGGGCTGCACCCATGAGGAATACACCCACCCTTCATCTGTGCGATACCAGATGGCGTTGTGGCTCATCACGGGTTCGCCCACTGCCTGACCTTGCAGCCTCAGCACTTCATCGCGGCGCGCGCGGCGGATGGTCTTTGCGCTGCGCCTGGGCGCTTCGCGCACCTCCAGGCTGTACACCGTCACTCGCCCGTATGGCGCAGGAGGTGCATCGTCGGTCTGTTGGAGCTGGGCTTCATCGCGCAGCAGCGCGGATTCAGGATAGGCAAGGGCAACACCAAGCGGGCTGGTCGCCAGTGCTGCTGCAAGCGATCCAGCGCCTCGCAAGAACATGCGGCGGGTCCAGAACAGCATTTCGACTTGAATCTTACTGCAAAACGGGTCCGTACAAAAACAGTGAGCGCGCGGGGTTCACATTTCTCGGCGATAGCTGTCCACAGAGGTCCAGTAGCGCTCGCCTCCTACTTGACGGATGTAGGCATGCACGCGATCGGACATGCGGTCTGCTGCGCCGAACAGCGCTTTGAGCTGTGACCGGTAACACGCGATGGCGCGCACGCGCTGCGCGATCTCCGCCTGGGTCAAGGCGTAGGGGATCGCCACCAGTCCCTGGGTTTGGGGCTGATCGGCGATGTCGCCGCAAGCAGCGGCGTAGGGGAAGTCTTCGTAGTAGATGAGCGTGGTGTCTTCATCTGTGACCTCCTCTACGGCGCGCCGCGTCAGCGCGTGGTCCACATGTCTGCCTAGCGCTAGCGGACAATACACCACCCGCGCAGTGTGCAACACGCCCTGCAGCGCAGCTTTGATGCGAGGCAGTTGCTCGGTCCAGTCCAGAGGGTGAGGGTCGCTACCGATCAGCGCGTCGAGCGAGGTGTAACGCGCGCGTCCGTCGGCGTCTTGGCGATAGATCGCGTCTGGCAAGCCACAGTGCATCCACGTGACGCCGAGCAGCTCGCACGCTTGTGCGTCTTCGTGTCGGCGAGCGGGGTAAGGCTGATCGCCCAGCTCCCATTCAGCATGGATGCGCCGCGCTAGCTCTGAGAGTGTGTCTGGTGGTGGCGCATCTGCTGTGCAGAGTGTGACGATGCGGGTCGCTGCGCCACGTTCTGCCAGCCGCGCGATGAAGCCACCGCAGGACAGGATAGCGTCGTCGAGGTGGGGCGAGACGAACACGTTCATGGGCGAATCACCACCAGCGTGCCGAGCGGCGCCCAGTTATAGAGCGCCTCCGCATCGGCGTGATTGAGCACGATACAACCAAACGAACCAGGCGAGCCGACCCGCCAGTTCACCCGTCGCCCGTTGAGCTGGAACGGCATGGCGTGGAAGCCGTTCTCCAGCCCACCAGCGTCGTAGATGCCCATCCAAAACGGCATGCGTAGCCCCCACAGGCTGGCATACGCTTCGGGCATTTTGGTTTTGACGCGGAAGACGCCCGGCTTTGTGTCACGATGGGGGTGTTCGGGCGTGGCTAAGCCAGTGCTGACCAGGAACTGGAAGATCAGCTTATCGCCGTCGTATGCCCAGAGGCGCTGCTGACTCAGGCTCACGTAGATCACTTTGCCATGCTGTGGCTGGGGGTCAATGCGTCGCATCAGCCAGGGAGAGATCGCGCTTGGCGTGGTGGGGATGGTGAGCATGGCGCCCGGGATCACGCGCGCGCTGTTGCCCAGTCCGTTTGCCCGCTGAATCGCCTGTCGGGTCACCCCGAAGCGCGCCGCGATGTCGTCCAGCGTGTCACCGCGTTGAAACGCATAGAGTGTGCCGCCGCCAGGTGGCGCCCCTGCCTGCGCGCGAATGTCTGCTGATGCTGTCGCTATTGCCAGCGTCATAGCAAAGCAGCGAAGCGCGAGGCTGGGCGCGCACACGTCAACCCTCCGCGCGAACCACGCGCAGCACGACGCCATCGCGCGCTGCCATCCGAATGTGCGCGATGGACTGCGCGATCTGCATCTCCAGCGGATTGCCGAAGACAGGCATCAACTGCTCGCCCGCACTCACCACGCCTTGCAGTGGCATCTTGAAAGACTCGTCGTGCTGAGAGACGTTGAAGATCACGATCAATCGCTCGTCGTGATGTTGCCGCAAGTAGGCGACGGTGTGGTTTGAGGCGAAGATGATCTGGAACTTGCCATCGCGCAGCGCGCGGTGGGCATGGCGCAGCGCGACGGCTCGCTTGGTCCACTCAAAAATCTCCAGATTCCACGTGCTGCGGTCCCAAATGACTGCGCGACGGCAGTCGGGGTCTTTGCTGCCAGCCATGCCCATCTCGTCGCCGTAGTAAATGCACGGCGCGCCTGGATAGGTCAGCAAGCACAGCGTTGCCAGTTTGACAGCACTGACGTCGCCTCTAGCAAGCGAGATTAGCCGCGCGGTGTCGTGGCTGCCCAGCAGATTGAACTGCACCAGGTTGACCGATTCGTCATACAGGCTGAGCAGATGGTTGATCTCGCGCGCGAATTGCGTGCCGTCCAGCACTGGCACTGGGGCATAGCCCACACCCTGCGTCAGTTGCGTGTCGAGCGACTCGCCGATGAAGAAGCCCAGACAAGCGCGGGTGAAGAGGTAGTTCATCACCGCGTCGAACTGGTCGCCTTGCAGCCAGCGCCGGGCGTCGTGCCAGATTTCGCCGACGATGTACGCCTCTGGGTTGACGGCGCGCACGCGGCGGCGGAACTCACGCCAGAATGTGTCGTCGTCTATTTCAGCGGGCACGTCTAGCCGCCAGCCATCTGCGCCGAACTGAATCCAGTGTTGCGCCACCTCGAAGATGAACTCGCGCACGGCTGGGTTTTGGGTGTTCAATTTGGGCAAGGCAGGAATGCCCCACCAACACTCGTACTGCGCGCGACCTTCGTAGGCGTGCAAAGGGAAGCCATGAATGTGAAACCAATCCAGGTAGGGTGACGCTGCACCGTTCTCCAGCGCGTGACTGAACTGATAAAAGCCGCGGCTGGCATGATTGAACACGCCGTCAATGATCACGCGCATGCCGCGGGCGTGCGCCTCATCCAACAGCAATCGGAACGCCCGATTGCCGCCGAGGATGGGATCCACTCGAAAGTAATCGTGCGTGTGATAGCGGTGATTTGCAGTAGATTGAAAGATCGGCGTGAGATAGATGGCGTTCACCCCAAGCTCCTCTAGGTGGTCCAGCTTCTCGACGACGCCGACAAGGTCTCCGCCTTTGAAGCCGTAGAGCGTGGGCTTGTCCTCCCAGCGCTCCAGATTGCTCGGCTTGGGCACGCGCGCGCTTTTGGCGAAGCGGTCGGGGAAGATTTCGTAGAACACGGCGTGGCGTGCCCATTCTGGCGCGCCTGTGCTGGCGCCGTTCAATTCGGCGCTGCGGGGGTGTAGAGTGGTCTGTGTGGTCATGGTCACGGGGAAGTGGCAGTGGCAGACAGACTGTTCCAGATGACGGGCGAGAAGAGCGCCGCCGTGCAAAAAGCACCAAACAGAGATGAAAGAAAGTTCACCCAGTCGTTGTTGAGCCAGCGCCAACCGCGCACGTGGCGGTTGCGTGTGCCGTCGCGCTCGTGGGCGCGCTCGGTCTCTTTCTGTCGGCGCTCGCTGTAGTAGATGGCTTGCACAGTGGCGCCCAGCGCGCTGTCAAACAGGCTGCCTCCCACGCCGCCGACGATAGCGGCTGCGGCGAGCGACGCCCATTGTTGCGACGGCAACAAATCGCCGAAGATGCCTTGAAAAGCCACGCTACATGCAGCGATAAACGCCGCGCCGCCCAGCGCTGCACCTGTCCCAGCCACGGTGACGCCGCCGCTGGTGCCCGTTGGCACAACCTGGCTCAACCGAGTGATCAGGCGTGGCGGCGATGGGCTGAGCACGCCCAGCTCAGTAGCCCAGGTGTCGGCGTTCACCGTGCAGAGCGCGCCCACCGCGCACGCATAGCAAATCGCGGCTAGCGCAGGGTCGTGCGCCCCCAGCACCCAGCCCAGCGTAGAGAAGCCCGCGGCTGCTCCGCCATTCGCCAGCGCCTGTCCCAGGTCGCGCCGACCACCCTTCTCGAACATTTCGGCAGCGCGCTGTTTGCGCGGGTCTGTCTTTTTGACATGGCTGAGCCAGGAGGAGGAGACAAAGAATGCGATCAGCAGCAGTCCCATCGTCCACCCGCCAAAGCCGAAGATGAGCGTGCCAGTGAGGATCGCGCCCGCGATCCCGCTCAGGCTGAGCGCCCCGCGCCAGTATGCAGCCAGCCCGATCGCTGTGCTGAGCACAAAGCCAACCGCAAGGCGCTCCACCGGCAACGTGTCCAGTGACACGAGCGCATTCATGAAGCAGTGACTATTGTAAGCCTGTTTTGTAAAACCGTTTTACTTTTGTTCAGTTGACTGCTGCTGGCGTTGTCGGGTGCGCGCTTCTGCTTGCTCGCGTCGCCAGCGGGCGATAGCAGCGTGATTGCCGCTGAGCAGCACGTCGGGCACACGCCAGCCGCGGAACTCGGCGGGTCGGGTGTAGTGAGGGTATTCCAGCCAGCCGCTGGCGTGAGACTCTTCTTCCGTGACTCCTGGCGGCAGCACGCCAGGCACCAGCCGCGCCACCGCGTCCACGATCACCATAGCGGGTATTTCTCCGCCAGTCAGCACGTAGTCACCGATGCTGATCGCGTCGGTGCAAAGGTGCTCACGCACGCGCTCGTCCACGCCTTCGTAGTGACCACAAATCAACGCGATGCGTGGGTATTGCGCCAGCGACTTGGCGAGCGCGTGATTGAAAGTGCGCCCGCTGGGCGACATGAGGATGATCGGCACGTCGGGCGGCGGCGGTGCACCGAGCACGGATTCGACCGCGCGAAAGATCGGCTCTGGCTTCATCACCATGCCGCTGCCGCCGCCGAAGGGGTAATCGTCGGTGGTGCGGTGTTTGTCGGTGGCGTAGTCGCGGATGTTGTGAGTGTGAATTGCGATGAGTCCAGCGTCTATGGCGCGGCGGATGATGCTTTCCGCAAAGGGGCTGACGAACATGCCAGGGAAGAGCGTGAAGATGTCGAAGCGCATGGCGTACTCCTCTGGGCTTATGTGCCGCCGCGCAGCACGCGCAGCGCGTCCAGGCTGCCAACGACGGTGTATCGCTCACCCGCGCGGATCAGGTGTTCGGCGGGTGGGTTTGCGCGAAAGCCAGCCTCTTCCCAGCGCCCCAACACAGTGCACTGCAACTCGGCTTCCAGTTGCGCTATCGGCATACCGACGAATGGAGAACTGGCTTGAAAGGTGAACGTGAGCACGTTGAACAGGCGGCCTTCCACTTTGAACGAGTAATCCACCGATGTGCGCATGGCGGCTACGGCGAACACTGGCGCAGCCAACGCCGACGTGCTGAACGCGGTGCGTATGTGAAAGCCCCGCGAGACGCGCTCAGCCAGTTTGTCATCGAACATGCGCAGCACGACTTTGATGTTCGGGTTGAGTTCACGGGCGTCGAGCGCAATATCCAGGTTGGTCAGCTCGTCGCTGGTGCACACCACAATCGCCGCGGCGCGCTGCACGCCGGCATATATCAGCGTCTGGCTGCGTCGTGCGTCACCGATGATGAGTGGCACGTTCAAGCCGCGCAGCAGCGCAAGCATCTCCTCGTCTTGTGTTGCGTTGACTGCGACGACAGACTCGCCCAGCTCGATCAGCTCCGTGATCACGCGGTAGCCAACCCGCCCGATGCCACACACAACGATGTGATGTGACAGGGTGGACGCCAGCGCCTGCTGGCGAGATTGTGGGTCTGTCGCCAGCTCGATCACACGGGTGGCGCCGCTGGCGATAGCTGCCACCCCTCCTGCTGTCACACCGAGCGCCGCAAGCTGTAGCCATGCCGACGAAGGCAGGTCGCCCGGGCTTGCCTGCAGCGAGATTAAATTCAAAACGAAAAGGAACGCGCGGATGGGTGTGTCGAACTCGCCGCTCGCCCAAAACACTGCTGTGCCAATGCAGACCACCAAAAGCAGCGCGATGAGTGGCTGGCGCACGCGGTGGAGCGCTGTTTGAACGGCGCGCAGGTTCGCGCGCATGGCGCGCGAGCGTGCATTCGCGGCGGTGTTACTCCACACAACCTTAAGTTCTCATGCGATGCAGTTTCAGCGCTTGTCTTGCTTCTTCGCAGGTGGGCGGCTCGCCTCGCGCTCCATGCGCTCCAGGCGCTTCAAATAGTCCAGGGGGTGGCTGATCGCAGCCGGGATGATGCGCACTTCAACGCCTGGCGCCACTTCAATGCGCGCGATGTCCTCTTCCAAGTTCAGGTAGGTTAATTTGCCGATCACACCGCCCACCGTCACAATTTGTTCGCCCACTTTGAGTTCGGAGACGATGCGCTCCTGCGTTTTGCGCGCGCGATTGCGCGGCACTTCCACCACGACCCACACCAGGATGAACACAGCGGAGATGGCAATCAGCAGCACAACGATCGCCAACGTTAAATCCATGCGCAGGATTATAGCCAGCAGCAATTGCGAGTTCAAGTGAGGCGACGCCTCGCACAAGACATGCGCCAAGATGCGAGCTCAATCGCCGGCTTGCAGATAGCGGCGCGCCCACTCCAACGCTTCCGCGCGCGTGCGAATGTCGCCGCACAACTGCGCCTCGCGCACGGCTTCGAGCGTCGCGCCGATCTGAGGACCTGGCGGCACGCCCATCTGCAAAATGTCGTAGCCGCTCAGCAGCGGCATCGGCAACACGTCGGGCGCAAAGCGGGCGTAGTATGTCTCGATGATGCGCGATGCCGTCGCTCGGCTTGGCGCGCAGTCTGCCTCGCTGGTTTGATCTCCGCGCTTGCCCCAACAGTCCGCCACTGCGAAGAGCGCCAGCATCGGCATGGCGTCCCCGACCTCGCGGAACAGGCGATACAGGGTGCGCAGGGAGATCGGCATCGCGCCTTTCGCCATCTGGTTGGGGCGCGCGTGGTGCGCCACGAAGGTCTCGCACCAGGTGATTTCGGCATTGCTCAGTCGCAGGGCGCGCGCGCGCTGAGCGGCGATCTGCGCGCTGCGCTGTTCGTGCCCGTTGAACGCGAACGCCTGTCCGCGCTCAGATGCCAGCACAGGCTTGGCGCAGTCATGCAGCAGTGTGCCGAAGCGCAATAGGGCGCGCTGGTTGCGTTGGTCGGGCAGCGCCTGATGCAGCATGTCGCGCAGCGCTGATGCGCGCGGCAGCCATGCGGGGGATGTATCGCGCTCAACTGCGTCCAGCAGGCTATCCAGGTGAGACAGGACATGCCAGGTGTGTTCGAGCACGTCGAAGCGATGCGGTGGCGGCTGGGGATGCGCGCGCATCAGGTTGATCTCGGGCAGCAAAGCGGGAAGCAGCCCGAGCGCGTCTGCGTCTTGAAGTGCTGCGGTGGCGTGGGATAGGTCGAGGATGGCGAATAGCTCGTCGCGCAGCCGCTCGGCGCTGGGCAGGTGGAGCTGTGCGTTGGCGCGTTGCACTGCCGCGCGCAGCGCGTCATCCATGCGCAGACCGATCTGGTGTGCCAGGCGCACGGCGCGCAGGGCGCGCACGGGGTCGTCTTCAAGCGCCGAGGCGGATGCCAGCCGCAGCGTGCCGCGTTGCAAATCGGCGATGCCGCCCAGTGCGTCCAGCCACTCGCCGCTGGCGAGCGCGATAGCGATGGCGTTCACCGAAAAGTCGCGCGCGCGCAGATCGTCCTGCCAGGTGACGCCGCGTCGCAGCGCAAAGTCCAGCGTGGTCGTTTGTCCCTGCCACGTCACCAGCACGCGGGCTGTGCCGCGCTCTGGGTCGAGCAGGTAGAAATCGCCGCCGTGCGCATTTGCGACGGCGCGCGCCAGCGCAACTGCGTCCCCAGCGACGGCGAAGTCGAAGTCGCGCAGCGCCAGCACCGCTTGACCCATCAGCGCATCTCGCACCGCGCCGCCGACTAGGATGACGTCCTGGCTGCGTTGCTGCGCTGCCAGACGGACGCGCTGCACCAGTGGATGGCGCATGAGCTGATCGCGGGTGTGATCTGGGTTCATGGCAAGGGGGTGTAACCCAGCGCGCGCGCCACTTGTTTCCCCTCATCGCTCAGCGCCCAGAGCACAAAATCGCGCAGCGCCTCCTGGGGTTCTTGAGCGGCGACGAAGTAAATGGCGAATGCCAGGGCATACTCGCCCGACGCGATGGTTTCGGGCGAGGGCGCTACGCCCTCCACGCGCACCGTGCGGACCGCCAGCTTTTGTTGCGTCACGCGCGAAAACGGCACGTAGCCAATTGCGCCCGGGTTCAGCGCGACGTAACGCAGCATCACGTCTGCGGAGGGCATCAGCAGCGCGTCGAACGTCAGTCGCTGGGCGCCCATCACGCTGTTGTCGAAGATGGTGCGCGTCGCCTCGCCGCCTTCGCGCACAGCCACTTTGATGTCGCCAAGCCCATTCACGCTGTAGTCGGTCCACTGGTTGCGCTCGCCAGCGAAGATGGCGCGCGCGTCAGCGAGCGACAGGTTCTGCATGGTGTTTTGCTCGTGGACGATGACGGCGACGCCGTCCATCGCCAAATCGGTGAGCCACCAGCCAGCGCCGATGTCAGGTGGTAGCTGTCCGACCACGCCTAGCTGTGCGCGCGCAGCGCCGATTTGCTCGCGGACAAACTGCATGTTCCCTTGATCGATGGTGAACATTACCCAAGGCTGGCGCTCGTGGTACACGCGCGCCAGCGCCCGAACGAGGGGAAAGCTGGCGTCGTCCACAACTAGCCGATAGGCGCTGGGCTGCGGGGTGGGACGCGGCACCTCCACGCGGGAACAACTTGCCAGGAGGGCGCACAGCATCACAACCCCCACACAATGGCTCAGCCGGGCTGGTGTTAAAAGTGGGCGCATCGGCATGGTGTCTTCCAGGTGTAGGGTGATCGTAGGGCAATTGTAGGGCAGCCGTCTTCCTGTTATCTGCCAAATGTCAGGCAGGATCGCTGGGCTATGGCTATGCTTCCTGGTGTGAGAGTCAGGGTGGGATCTCCTCTTCTCCTCCTTTTGGTCGGGGAGCCAGTGTTGCGATAAGCCACTGGCTCCTTGATTTTATCCGCCGCGATTTAAGCAGCTAAGTCCCGTCCGCCTGGGGGCTTTCGCCCAAGAGCTGCACGACTGCTGCGGCGGTAAAACCAGCGAGCGCGCCGAACACCACCGCAGGAAGCAAGCTGTGGCGCAGCAGCCACTCCATGCCCAGCACGATGGTGGTCATCATTGCAAAGTCAGCGCGGGGAATCTGCACCAGCATTGCCGTCAGCGGCAGCAGCGCATGAGCGCCCCACACGGTCAGGAATGAGAGCGCCAACCCGCGCACAAGTCGCGCTCGCGGCGCGAGCACTTCCTGCCAGTGCAACCACAAGTTCACTGTGACGTCGCCCAGCATTGCGCCCACCACCAGCGTCATGAGAGTGGAGAAGGGATCGCGCAGCAGGTCGGTGTGCTGAAAGGTGAGCAGATCAGTGCCGATGCCGACGCCGAGCGTGCTGACGGCGTAGATCGCCACCAGCGCTGCGCGGGGATGGCGTCGAATAAGGGCGATCATGCGGCTGTCTCCGCGGTCTGCGCCTGGCGCAGGTCAGCCCAGCGCAGCCCTTCGCGCAGCATGAGCACAGCGCCCGCCGCTGTGATGGGCACCCACAGTGCTGCGTGCAGCGTGAATACGTATGCTGCGGCGAGGCTGGCGTCCACACCCAGCGCGGTGGCAGCCAAGATGCCACCAGCGTCGAAGGTGCCGACTGCGCCTGGCGCAGCGGGAATGACCGTGAACAGGTTGGAAAGCCCGTTGATCAACAAGAAGCCGTCGAACGGCAACGTGAGATCGAACGCCAGCGCCACACACACGTATTTTGCTGTCTCAAAGAGCCAGAGCACTACCGTTGCGCCGACGCATAAGGCGATTTGGCGGGGGTCGCGCAGGCTTTGCGCGCCCTCGATGAAACGCGCGATGAGGTGCAGCAATGTGTCGCGCAAGCGCGCGTGAGGGATCGGGCGCAACACGCGCTCGGCAAGTTGCTCGGCTGTCGTCCTCGCGTGCGCCACCCACCAGAGCGCTGCAACCACCAGCCCGAACAAGGCGCCCACCAACAGCAACCCCTGCCCCGTCTGTGCTCCCAGCGCGGGCACGCGCTGCAAGCCGATCAACACAAAGCCCAGCATCGCCACGCTATCCATCACGCGCTCGATCAACACCGTCGCCAGCGTGGCGGAGATCGGCACGCCCGTCTTGCGCCGCAGCACATACGCGCGCAGCAGCTCGCCGATGCGGGCGGGGTAAATGTTGTTGCCCATGTAGCCGATCATCACAATGGGCAAGAGCAGAACCGTGTTGAGCGGCTTGACAGGGCGCAACAGTTGCCTCCAGCGCCAGCTTCGGATCACGGTGGAGACGAGATACATCATCACGCCAGGCAAAATCCACACGGCGTTGATGCGCTGAAGGTTCACGATCAGGTCCTCCAGGTGAATGCCGCGCAGCGCCAACGTCAGGAAGATGACGCTCACGAATAAACCCAACCAGAAAGCCCAACGGCGCATGGATAGACTTCGCTCACGGCGTGGCGCGCGGTCGTGGTTGGAGCGGCCAGCCTGCCGAATAGAACGCCAGATATTCCGCCAGGCGGCTGGTCCAGTAATCGTCCTCGTGACCACCGTCGCCGAAGCTGAGCTGGAAGGGGATGTCTTGCGCAGAGAGGTCGTCGGCGAGTTTTTGGGCGTCCACGCGCGCCCAGTCGCGTGTGCCTGCGTCAATCCAGATGCGCTTCTGGCGCAACGCTTCGATGGAATCTGCCCAGTACAGCATGGTGAAGCCAGGCGGCACGCCCACCAACAGCGAATGTACCGAAGGGCTATGACCGCCGATAGTGTTAAATAGCTCTGGGTGGGCAAAGCCGATTTCAACTGACCAGTAACCACCTCTGGAGATGCCGCCGATCGCGCGACCTTCGCTGGCGCGCCAGGTGCTGAATCGCTCTTCCACCAGCGGCACCAGTTCGTTGACGAAGAACGCCTCGTAGGACTTGGGTCCGCCATTCGTCCAGGAGTAACGGCTGGCTTCGCCCGCGCGCATGTCGGCGCCAGGCATGACGATGATGAACGGCGGCAGCACGCCTAGCCCCATTTGCAGCTCGGTCAACTCCACAATGCCATGCACAAACCAGCCGCCCTGCTCGTAAGCAGTGCCGTGAATCAGATACAGAGTGGGATATTCGTAGCGCTCTGGGTCGTAGCACGGTGGCAACAACACATGCACCACGATTGGCGCTGCGGTGATGTCGCTCTCGATGGTTTCAGTCAGGAGCTGACTGCTTGGATTGGGGCAGGTGGACTGCTGCACACCCCAGGAGAATGCTGGTGAAGCGCTTTCCGCTGTGTCGGGCGCGGGTCTGTCGGCTGAAGCTATGTGTGAGGCAGGATCGTCCGACGCGGCAGCCGGCTGCGTTTCAGTTTCAAAGGACGCGCGCTGCTCAAGCGCGGATGCGCCTGCAAACATCACCGATGCGGCTGCCAGCCGTTGGACGGAGAGCGGAGGGCGCGGCGGTGTGGCAGGGTCAACCTCCAGCGTGTGAAGCATCTGGTCTGCGGGAGTGGCTACTTCGGCGATGGCAAGCCCGCCCGACTGCGCGGCGAGCAGCGCGCCGATGATCACCAACACAGCAGCGCAGCCAACCACCGCCAGCGCGCCAAGCGCGAGCAGGCGACGATGTTGCAGGTTGGATTGCGGCGATGAGGCGTCGCGCATGGGCGTTGTTTATGGAGCAGCAGGTGTTGTTTGCGGATGCGCTGTCCGCCAGCGCCGCGAGAGCGCGCGCGCCTGAAACTCCGCGCGGAAGGAGCTGCGCACCAGCGGACCGCTCTCGACCCACTTGAAGCCCATCTCATAGCCGATGCGGCGGAACTCGGCGAACTCTTCCGGGGTGTAATAGCGCGCGATCGGCAGATGGCGCTTGCTCGGCTGCAAGTATTGCCCCAACGTCAAGATGTCCACGTCTATTGCGCGCAAGTCGCGCATCACTTCGATGACCTCTTCTGGCGTTTCGCCCAGCCCGAGCATGATGCCGGTCTTGGTGACGGCGTCGGGCTGAATCTGTTTGGCGTTGCGCAACGTCGCCAGCGCCCATGCGTAGTTGTCCTGTGGCTGCACGGTCTTAAACAACCGCGGCACGGTCTCCACGTTGTGGTTCAAGATGTCGGGCTGCTCGCGCATCACGATCTCCAACGCGGCGCGATTGCCCTTGAAGTCTGGGATCAGCACCTCCACCGTGCAATCGGGCTGCACCTGCCGCACGCGGCGGATGGTGAGCGCGAAGATCGGGGCGCCGCCGTCGGCGCGCTCGTCGCGATTGACGGAGGTGATGACGACGTGCTTCAGGTTCATCGCCCGCACCGCCTCTGCCACCCGCATCGGCTCAGCCCAATCCAACGGCGAGGGTCGTCCCGTTTTCACATCGCAAAAGCCACAGGAGCGTGTGCAGGTGTCTCCCATGATCAGGAAGGTGGCAGTGCCGCGCCCCCAGCATTCGGCGATATTTGGACAGTTCGCCTCCTCGCAGATGGTGTGGAGCGATTTGCTGCGCATCAAGCGCTTCAGGTTGTGGTAGGTCTCGCCTGAAGGCATGCGCACTTTCAGCCAGTCGGGGCGTCGGGTGGGCGTGGTCGGCGCGTTGTGAACAGCAATGTCTGCCACCGACACCACAGGTGATGGCAGTGTCATATCGCCGGAGATTGTAGCAGAGGGAAACTGGGAGTGCGGAAGCTGTGCTTTCGCACTCCCAGCTTTGTGCCGTGTGCTGCGGGAAAGGCTCGCCCTCCGCCTGGATGAGGCGCGCCGGCTCACAGCAGGGCGCTCATAATCTGTTGCAGGCTTTCCCGCGAGGGTCGCAGCTTGCTTTCTGGCAGATAGGATAGCGGTGTGTCGCCGAGTCGGTAAACCTCCGCCAGGCTAGGGCGCGATTGGTTGACGTAGAGCAAGCCGGTGATGAAGAGTTGGTTGTCGTGCGCCTCGCGCAGCAGGCGCAGGGCGGCATCTTTGTCGGTTGGGTCGTGGCTGCCGTCCACTTTCTTCAGCAGCAGACGGGAGCCGTCGAACATCTCCACTTCTTTGACTTCGCCTGGCGCATAATCAACGGTGATCTCCTCCTGCGACATAACGAAGCCAAAGTCGTTCACGCGCTCGTCGTGCGTTTTGCCCCACGAGTAGCTCTTGGTGGATTCCTCGCGGTTGTTGAAAGTGACGCAGGGGCTGATGATGTCAATGACAGCCGTGCCGCGGTGGCTGAACGCCGCCTTGAGAATCTCCGTCACCTGTTTGGGATCGCCAGCGAACGAGCGGGCAACGAACCCGCATCCTGCAGCGATTGCCATGTGGCACAGGTCGAGCGGCGGGAACTCGTTCACGCCAGCGTGCTTCAGCTCTTGTCCAATGTCCGACGTCGCCGAGAACTGCCCTTTTGTCAGACCGTACACGCCGTTGTTTTCGATGATGTACACCATGTGTAGGTTGCGGCGGATGAGGTGCAGGAACTGTCCGATGCCGATGCTGCCAGTGTCGCCGTCGCCGCTCACGCCCAGCCCGATTAGGCGATGGTTGGCGAGCAGTGCTCCTTGCGCCACCGACGGCATGCGACCATGCAGGGCGTTGAAACCAAACGAGCGGCTGAGGAAATATGCTGGGGACTTGCTGCTGCACCCAATGCCGCTGAATTTCACGATGCGTTCTGGCTGCAAGCCCAGCTCGTAGCACACGTTGATAATTTGCGCAGAGATCGAGTCGTGCCCACAGCCGTTGCACAGCGTGGACTCCAGCCCTTTGTAATCTGCCTTGCTCAAACCGATTGCGTTCACGTTTGCGGGTCGGGTGGCTGCCGCCGTCCCGTTCCCGCCGTTGGTCTTCACTGTGGTCATGGGTTGTCCTCCTTCGCGTGGATGAGGTGATGTACCTGCCAGCACAGCGCGTTCACGGGTGGCGTTCCTGATACAGGATGCTAGCGCTGATCCAGGTCGCAGTGAGTGGCAGACCATCGTTCTTGTTGACCGAACGAACTTTGGTCGCGTCCTGCGGCGAGTGCAGCTTGATCAGTTGCGCTAGCTGGGCGTCGGTGTTCATCTCGACGACGTATACCCGCTGATGCGCGGCGAGGAAGTAGGTCATCTCCTCGTTCATCGGGAGCGCGCGTAGGCGCAGGTACGAGGCGCGAATGCCCTGCTCCGCCAGCAGCGCGCGCGCCTCGCGGATGGCTGGGTCAGTGGAGCCGAAGCCGATGATGCCGACCTCCGCCTCTGGCACGAGGTCAACGACGGGCTTGGGCATGAGTCGGCGCGCTGTTTCAAATTTGCGGTTGAGGCGCAGCATGTTGTTCTCCCAGTCCTCAGGGCGCTCAGAGAGGTTGGCGCGCTCGTTGTGCCCCGATCCACGTGTGAAGTAAGCGGCATAGGGGCTTTCGTTGCCGGGCAGCGTGCGCCAGCAGATGCCGTCGCCGTCCACATCCTTGTAGCGGGCGAAGCCTTTGCTCGCGTTGACCTGCTCGGCGGTGAGCACTTTGCCGCGATCCATCGGCTGATCGGGATACTCAAACGGCTCGCTCATCCATTGATTCATGCCCAGGTCCAGATCGCTGAGCACAAACACGGGGGTTTGCAGCCGCTCTGCCAGATCAAACGCGCGCCAGCCGAACTCAAAGCACTCGGCAACCGAGCCGGGCAGCAGGACGGGATGCTTGGTGTCGCCGTGCCCCAGCCAGTATGCCTTGAGGATGTCGCCCTGCGACGTGCGCGTGGGCAAGCCTGTGGCAGGACCGACGCGCTGCACGTCCCAGATCACCACGGGCACTTCAGCAAAGTAGCCCAGCCCGGCAAACTCCGCCATCAACGAGATGCCAGGTCCGGAGGTGCTGGTCATGGCGCGCGCGCCTGCCCATCCAGCGCCAATCGCGATGCCCAGCGCGGCTAGCTCATCCTCTGCTTGAACGATGGCGTAAGTGGGCGCGCCGGTGTCTGGGTCACGGCGCAGGCGCGGCAGGTACTCGTTGAGCGCGTCGGCGATGCTGGTGGCTGGCGTGATGGGGTACCAGGCGGCAACCGACACACCGCCATAGATCGCGCCCAGCCCAGCAGCGGTGTTCCCGTCAATCAAGATGAAGCCGCGCGTGGCTTCCATGCGCTCCACGCGGTAGGGGTCGGTCTTGGTGAGATGCTCGGCGCACCATCCTGCGGCAGCGCGCACGACGCGCATGTTCGACTCGACCGGCTTCATCTTGCCCTTGAAGTGGAACTTGAGCGCGGCTTCGATCTCCTCCAGCTCGATGCCGAGCAGATGCGCCAGCGCGCCCACGTACACCATGTTGGCGACATACGTGCGCAGCTTGGGGTCTGCTTCGTGCTGTCGCGCAAGCTCCTTGACCGGGATGGGGTAGTAGTGCAGATCGCTGCGGTGCAAGGGCATTTTGATGTCGTCGGCATAGATGAAGACGCCGCCAGGCGCGACGTTGTTGTGATCTTCCAGCGCGGTCTCCAGGTTCAGGGCGATCATGATCTCGGTGGTGTCGCGGCGGGCGGTGTAGCCATCTTTGCTGACGCGGATGGTGTACCAGGTGGGGCGCCCCTGAATGTTAGATGGGAACAGGTTTTTGCCGCTCACTGGAATGCCCATTTTGAACAGCGCGCGCAGCAGGGTGAGGTTCGCAGTCTGGCTGCCAGAGCCGTTCTTGGTGGCAGCAGTGAGGGAGAAGTCGTTGACGATTGGCGCGTCCGTCGTGGGGCGCGCGGTCTGTGGCAAGATTTGAATCTCGCGCGGGTCGGTTGGGCTTGCAAGTTCTCTGAGCATGGCTTGTTCTCCTTTCAAGTCTTCAGGACATCACGGACCTGTCTGCTGTCCCTCCTGAGGGTTTGTGGGGTTAGGCAGGGCGCGGTGCTCAGAAGGCTCAGCGACACTCTGCGCTTTGAAGGTGGAAGGGTGCTTCTGCAGCAGTTGGGTGTGCTGGACAAACAGGCGATAGGCTTCGTCCACGTCGCCCTGCGCAATTGCCTTGACGATGCCCTCGTGGAACGTCCATACTTCGCGCAGGTATTCGTACTCCGAAAGCACGTTCAACCCTTCTGCCTCGTAAGCGTCCCAGTAGGCTTCGAGCAACCCTTTGACGAAGACATTGTCGAGATGACGATAGATCATCATGTGCAGCTCGCGGTGCTCGGCGTGTGGCATACGCGGCGGGGTGTCGTTGAGCTTCGCCCACGCACGCGCCACCAGCACCTGCATCTGCGCGTGATCCTCTGGGGTAAGCAGCGCCACCGCCTCGCGGAAGAAAGCGAACTCGATGTGGTTGCGCAGGTCGCTAAAGGCTTTGAAGTAACGATGGTCGGTGGCGATGGCAAAGAGCAGGCTGTAGCGCACTGCTGGCGCAAACGTGTAAGGCAGCAGCCGCACGCCCGTCCTCGGACGCACTTCCACAAAGCCCATCGCTTGAGCCACCTCCAGTTGCTCGCGCAGCTTGCCAACGCTGATCGCCATTTCTTTGCTCAGCTTGTCCAGCGGCGGCACCTGGTCGCCTGGGCGAAACTGGTGCTGCAGAATGTAGCTCAGCAGCTCGGGATATTGAGGTGCCTTCATGATTGCAGTCCTGTGAAGCTAATCGCAAGATTGATCACATTGATGGAAATCATTTTATACCCATTTTCTCCGCTGTCAAATCGTCATGGATGCACAGGGGTTAGTGGTGTGACCAGCAAACAATCCGCTGCTTGCGCGAGCGGCGGGCACGTCGAGGCGCGGTGTGTGCTACACTGCGTAGAGACGTGCTTCTGCTCTGCGCGTTGAATTGTTTCAAAGTAGCGGGGTGTATCACTCTTCTCGAGGTGTCGTCATGAACCGACGCGACTTTTTGAAAGGCTGCGCCAGTTTCGCAGCGCTGGCGGCTGTGCGAGGCTTTGGCATCACCAACCTGGTGTTCGACTCGCAACTGCCCAAATCTGCTTATGCGATCAAGCCGCAATCGCCCGCTGGACCTCCGCCGAACAACCGCGATTTGTTGGTGCTGGTGTTTGTGCGGGGCGGGTTAGATGGCTTGAACTTGGTCATCCCGTTTAACACTAGCCCTGCAGACCACAACCGCTACTACAACGTGTTGCGACCGACGCTGCATGTGCCCGCACCGAACAGTAGCGAGCCGCGCAAGGCGATTGATCTGAACGGTCAGTTTGCACTTCACCCAGACGCGGCGCGCGGCATCAGCGGTGTGAACGTGCCAAACCCCCACGCCACCGATACGGGCGGTCTGTATGCGCTCTTCCAGCGGGGCGACCTGGCGATTGTGGACGCGGCAGGCTCGCCCGATGTGACCGGCTCGCATTTTGACACGGAGCTGTACATGGACATCGGCGGGAAGAGCCAACTGGGCAACGGCGGGTGGGTCTCGCGCTACCTGGACGCGGTGGGCGAGCCAAACGACGCGCTGGCAGTGGCACCGCAGTGGGGCGTGCCGCCTTCGCTGCTCTCGCCGACCGGGCGCGCCGCCATTGCCGTCCCCAACGCACAAGGTTTCGGTCCACAATGGCGCACATCAACCGGGACGACCGATGCGTTCAGGAGCGGCATCCTCGCCGAGCAACGCAACCTGGTTGAGCCGACCTACCAGACCAGCAACGCCTTTGTCGAGGCGCTGGGGCGCGTCGGCTTTGCAGCATACGACGAGCTGGCGAATGTGCTGCACACCACTTACACCCCCGCTGCGCCTTATTTGACCAACACCAGCCACGTCGCCGACTGGGGCAGCTTTGGTCGCTCGCTGCAGATCGTGGCGCAACTGGCGAAAGCCAGCCTGAGCAACCCGCTGCGCGTGGCGACGATTGACGTGGGCGGCGGCTATGACACGCACGACAACCAGGGCGTGGTGGACTGGAGCGACAACGACCGCTTCCCGCGCCTGATCACCAACCTGGCGAACAACTTAAAAGCATTTTGCGACGACATGGACGCCGACCCGCAGTGGCGCGGACGTTACGTGATCGTGGTGCTCAGCGAGTTCGGGCGCGTGTTGTATCAAAACAACAGCGCTGGCACCGACCACGGCGCGGGCAACGTGATGCTGGTGATCGGCAGCCACGGCAACATCAACGGCGGGCAAATCTACGGCGAGTGGCCAGGGCTGGCGCACTTTGGCTTTAACGACGGCTTGCGCATCACCACCGACTATCGTCGCGTGGTCGCCGACGTGCTGACCGCGCGCATGGGCGTGACGGTGAACCAGATCAACAACACGATCTTCCCTGGACTGGGTTACACCAGCGGGCTGGGCATCGCAGTCCCGAAGAGCTGATCGGACCTCGAGGAGGATGAAGCATGGCATGGGCTAGACGCATCATCGCGGCTGCGCTGTTCGGTGTGTTGTTCACGCCCGGATCAGCGCACGCCCAACACACCTGGACGCCGCTGACGCTGCTCAGCCAGGAGACTGATCTGCCGCTGCAAAGCGAACCCGCCGTGATGACAGCAGCCAGTCAGTCCATCGTGGTCTGGATGGATGGGAGGCAAATGCAGCCAGACATCTACGCCGCGCGCGTGAACGGCACCAGCATCAGCAGCGAAATTCGCCTCACCAACCGCACGCCGCATTTGCAAGCCTGGCGCGCGCACAATCCCGCCGTGGCGCTGGAGCCGAGCGGGCGCGCCTTCATCGCCTGGACGGATAACGCGCGCACGATCCTGCTCACGCGGCTGGACGCCAGCGCGAGCCTGTCGGCAAGCGCGCCCTTCTCCACCGTCGTGGTCAACGCAACGGGCACGTGGGACGGGGCGCATCAGCCGCAGATCGTCAGCGACGGCAACGGCAACCTGGTGATCGCCTGGACGGGCTACACCACCAGCTCGCCCACACATGCGGATGTTTTCGTGGCGCGCTGCGATGGCAACGTCATGACCTGTAATGCGCATCAGCTTGTTCACACGGACACCACGCCGCCGGCGCATCAGCGCCGCCCGCGCCTGAGCCGCTTCGGCAGCCAGGTGGTGGCTGTGTGGGAGGACACCCGCGAGCTGGGGATGAACTATCCGCGCATCTACGCCGCTTTCTCCAGCGATGGCGGCGCAAGCTGGAACCTCCCGCTGCGCGTGAACAAAGACCTGAGCGGCGTGATCAGCTCCACCGCCCGCATCGCTGCCACGTATCCCGTCGTGACACACGCGCCCGATGGCACGATCTACGTCGCCTGGGCGCACCACAACGGGTCGGTCACGGCAGAGGCGGATATTTACGTGGCGCGCTGGACGGGCACTGACTGGAGCACGCCCTGGCGCGTGGACGCAGCCCCACGCCGCCGCAACAGCACCGCGCCGACCATCGCGGCGAATATCAGCGGCGTGTTCGTCGCCTGGCACGACTACCGTAACGGCTTGAACAACCCCGACATTTACGCCGCGCGCTGGAACGGCACTGCCTGGCAGGAGATACCCGCCAGCATACATGCTGGGAAGCAGATGTATCCCGCCCTGAGCGCCGAGCCGAGCGGCGCGCCAGTGCTGACCTGGCAGGACAGCCGCAACGGGCAGGACGACGTATATCTCTCGCGCTGGAACGGCAGCGGCTGGGACGCGCCTGTCCAGGTCAATAACAACACCAACACCCTGAGCTACCAGATGTTCCCGCAGTTGATTGTGCAGGGTGGCACAGTGCGGGCGTTTGCGCACGACCAGCGCACGGGTCAGCCAGAGCTATGGTTCACCACGATGACCTCCACGTTGCCCGCATGGTCTGCGTTGCAGGGGGTGCCGGTGATGGAGCGGGAGGATTCGCTGCGTTATGAGCCGTTCGGCGTCGCCGCCACGGCGGACGGCAAGGCGCATCTGGTCTGGGTGGATTACGTCTGGCCGCACGGTCAGCGCGCGCGCTATGCCTATTACGATGGCAACACCTGGAGTCCACCGCTGCGCCTCAGCCGCGTCTTCACCAACGCGGAGCGCGCCCCCCGTATCGCGGCGTTTGACAACGCGCTTGCGGCAGCGTGGGGGCGCAACCTGTATAGCCCCACGCGATTTGAGCTGTACGCTTCCTGGAACACAGGCAGCGGCTGGGTGACAGAGACAGCCGTGCTCACCCAGCCGATGGTCAACGTCTGGTTCTCGCCCTTTGATGTCGCCATAGATGCAACCCAGGTGTACGTCGCTTGGCAGCAGCGCGACGACAGCACGGGGCGCCACGCCATCTGGTTGGCGAGCCGCGCGCTGACGCCCGGCGCGAGCTGGAGTTATCAGGAGGTGTCTGTGCCGTCGGGCACGGATTGGTGTGGACAGACCCGCCCGCGCTTGCGCGTCTCTCCAAATGGGCGTTTGCATCTCATGTGGACGGGGTGCGCGCGGCGCAACCCCTCCAACATGTGGCCGGTGGACAGTTACGCCATGTACCGCTACTCGGACGACGGCGGCACAACCTGGAGCACCCCCCTGCGCGTGAGCCTGGTCTCGCCCAATAACAACACCAGCAGCGTCACTGCCTTCAACACCAACAGCGACGGCAGCGAGGTGATGGCGTTGTATCCCGCACAGGTGAGCACCAACCAGTGGGAGTTCGTCGCAGCGCTGATTCGCAATGGCAGCGTGGTCTTCACGCAAACGCTCACCAGCGGGAGCAACTGGGCGACATCCATGAGTTTTCTCAATCGCTGGTACGACGGCGACAGCGGCGGCGATGTGGTCTTCGTCCCCACCACGCAGCGTTACGTGCTGGCGTTCCCCGACCGCAGCAACGGTCGCGCGCCGCGCATCCTCACCACGTCTTACGGTGATCTCAGCTTCATCCCCCGCGCGTTTGTGCCAATTGTGCAGAGGTGAACAGACATGATTCATGCCTTCTTCTCTGGTAACCCTTCTGGCAGCCCGCCAACGCTAGCGCGGCTGGCATGGAGCCGCCTGGCGTTCGGACCGCGCCCGGAGGACCTGGCGTCGCTCTCCAGCTTCAACCTGATGGACTTCCTCGACGAGCAACTGAGCTACGAGGACATAGACGACAGCGCTTGCGAAGCATACGTCAACGGGCTGTCGCGCGTCGCGCCAGGAGGACCGCCCGTGCCGCCGCTCGACGCCTCCTTGAGCGACCTGAGGGCATACATCACCTCCGCTGGGGCTAACGACGCTTATCTGCAACGTCATCTCTGGACAGCCACCTACGCCCGCGCGCTGCTCAGCAAGCGCCAGCTCTTCGAGGTGATGGTGGACTTCTGGACAAACCACCTGCAGACGAACTTCCATCACTACACGAAATACTGGGAGGACTACTACGTCATCCGCCAGCACGCGCTGGGCAACTTCCGCGAGCTGATCGGGGCGAGCGCGAAAAGCCCCTCCATGCTGTACTTCCTGAGCAACGCGTACAGCGACGGCAGCAACCCCAACGAGAACTACGCCCGCGAGCTGATGGAGCTGCACACGGTCGGCAGTTACAGCTACGTGCCTGGGCCGGGCTACCGCACGCAGCCCAATTACACTGAAGAGGACGTGCACACCGCGGCGCAAATCCTGAGCGGCTGGACCACGGCGCGCATCCGCGGCGGCAACAGCGAGGAGTTTTTGTTCAACGCCACGCGCAGTTGGCCGCGCCACCACTGGCAGGAGAAAAAGCTCTGGCTGGGCAACGACAACTACTACCGCATCCCCTTCGGCGGCATCGAGCAGGGCGAGCGGCTGCTAGACATCCTCGCCGAGCACCCCAGCACCGCCTACTTCATCTCATTCAAGCTGTGTCGCCGTTTCATCAGCGACTGGCCCGATCAGTTCTGCCCCAACGCGATTGCGGCAGGCGCGCAGGCGTTTTTGAACTCGCACGGCGACATCCGCGAGACCGTGCGCGCGATCATCCTGCACCCCGATTTTGCGAATAGCTGGGGGCAGAAAGTGAAGCGCCCGTTCGAGTTCATGATCGCGTTCATGCGCGGCTTGGGCTTGAGCGAGATGATCAACTTTCTGCCCAACGACTGGTCGGGGCTTGGCGCGCGCACCTTCCAGCGCCAAATCGAAGTGCTGGGTCAGGTGCTTTTCGAGTTCGCCGCGCCGACCGGCTTGCCAGACGTGGGCTTGGCGTGGTGGACGACGGGGCAGCTCTTCGACCGCTGGACGCTGGCGAACATGATTGTCAATCTCTTCTTCGGCGAACAGCGCCACAACAACTTGCCCGACAGCCTGCTGCTGAACAGCCTGCTCGGCTTGCCCAAGACCGCGACGGAGGTGGTGGATCGGCTGATCGATCTCCTGATCGGGCGCGCCGTTGTGCCAGAGCACCGCACGATGTGGATCAACTATCTGGGCAACGGCAACCCCAATGCCACAATCAGCAACAGCGCCCACGCCCGCCTGCGCCCGCTGATCGGCGCGATCGCGGCGTCGTCGTACTTCCAGTGGCGATAATCGCCGCTATGACGTTCGACGAGTATCAACGCGAAGCCGCCCGCACCGCGCAGTATCCCGTGATCACGCACGGGGTGATCTACCCGACGCTCGGCTTGACCAATGAGGCGGGCGAGGTGGCGGGCAAGGTGAAGAAAATCTTCCGCGACAAGGGCGGTGCGCTGAGCGACGCCGACCGCGCTGCGCTCGGCGCCGAGCTGGGCGACGTGCTGTGGTACCTCGCGCAAGTGTGCAGCGAGCTGGGGCTGTCGCTGGACGAGGTGGCACGGCAAAACCTGGCGAAGCTGGCTTCGCGCCAGGCGCGCGGCGTCATTCAAGGCGACGGCGACACCCGCTGAGACAGCCATCGCTCTGCCAGCCGATCCAGCGCGCCGTCTTGCTGAAGCGTCTCGATGGCGCGGTTGATCGCTTCGCGCAGCCGCCCATCCTCACGCCGTAGCGCGATCACCCACGGCACCGGGCGCAGCGAAGCACAATCCCGCGCGTTGGGTCGTGCGAGCGCTGGGCAGCCCAGCGCCAGCGCCATCTCCGCGCTGACCAGCGCGGCTTGTGCCTGCCCAGCGCGCCAGGCAGCGACCGCCTCAGCTTCTTCGTTGAAGGTCAACAGCCGCAGGTGCGCCGTGCGGCGTTCCAGGTGGCGCGCCAGGTGGTCTGCCTCACCGCCCAGCGCGACCGCCAACGTCTTACCTGCTAGGCTGTTAGGTGGGGCGCCTAGCAAGCGCGGACCGTCGTCGAAGTATGGCGCGCTGTAGGCGAAGCCCTCCCCGCGCGCTTCCGGGGTGAGCGCCGAGAGAGATACGTCCACGCGATCCGCCAGCAGCGCATCGTAAAAGCCGTCGTAGCCCACGGGCACGGGCTGCACAGTCAGCTCCAGCAGGCGCGCAATCGCGCGCGCCACGTCTGCGTCAAAGCCTGCCCACTCGCCTGCTGCGTCGAAGAACGAGACCGGCACGATGCTGGGGTCAATGCCCACGCGCAGTGTGCCGCGCTCGCGCAGCGCAGCCCAGCGGCGCTCCTCGCGCCAGGAGGCGCCAAGCGCCTGCGCCACAGCCACCAGCACGACCAGCGTCATCGCGGCGATAACCCACGCTCGCCGTTGACGAGGAAGCTGAGATGTTGCCCACACCAGACGCGCGCGCATCACCTAAGCATATAATCACCACGCTTCAAGGTGAACGTGCGTATGAGTGAGACCAACCAGACCAATTCAGAACCCATGCCTGCGCAGCAAGGCGCGATCCGAACCGACGAATATGCAGCGCTGGAGGAGAAGGTGCGCCAGGCGCTGCGCAAGGTGTACGACCCTGAGCTGGGCATGAGCGTGATCGAGCTGGGCTTGATCCGCAAATTCGACTGGGCGCCGGAGAGCGTCAACGTCACCATGATCCTCACCACGCCGTTTTGCCCGTATGGACCAGCGCTGGTGGAGCAGGTGCGCCACACAGTGCAGGAGACGGCGCAGCGCGTGGCGAAGGTGACGATGGGGCTGGAAACTTGGGACCCATCTATGATGGAAGACCAGGCGGCGGCGAACTGGGGCTTGTACTATTGAACGGCTGGCGCGGGCTGTCTTGGCGCGCGCAACAACAATGGGCAGCGCAGCATCATCCAGGCAGCCAGCACAGCGCTCAACGCGCTCATCACAAGCAATCCAGTGGTGACCGCCAGCCCACGATCTACCACAGTGGACGTGAGCAGCGGTCCGAGAAAGATCGCAAAGTTGATCACAGAGACGTGCATACTGGCATACGTCTCGTAGCGCCCCGCAGGCGCTGTTTGCACCAGCAAGCCATACGACGACACCTGGAGCAAAATTCCTGCTAACCCGCCCACCAGTGCTGAGAGCCAAGCCTGCGGCAATGTGACAGAAACTCCCATGAGCGCTACCTGCAGCGCGATGCCAAACATGGAGAGCGCAAACAATCTCCCGTGATGCAAGCGGCGCGCCAAACGCGGCACGACCAGCCCCGACGCCGCCAGGCTCGCCCAAAAGATGCAGTTGTAGATGCCGAAGTCCCAGTCGCTCATGCCCAAACCGCGCACGAGGTGCAGCGTGATCAGCGGCACAGGCGCGTTCACCAACAGATGCACCATCAGCGATAACGCCAGGTAGCCGCGCGCGGGCGCGTGCGCCAGCACCTCGCGGGGGGAGAGCGTGTTCGCCACGTGTTCATGCGCGGGCTTCGGCGCGACGTGAATTTGCATTGCCGCGGCAAAACCCAGCAGCGCCGCCACCAGCGCCGCTCCGAATGCGAGCATGTAGTTGGACGGAAAATTCACCGCGTTGAGCAGGAGCGCCAACGGCAGCGAGAACAGCGCGTTGCCGAAGCCGAACACCGCCCAGCGCAAGCTGACCAGCCCTGCTAATCGCTCTGGCAACGTCATGCGCGGCAGGAAACTGGTGAGCGCCACATTCAGCACGCCGCCGATCAGGTGCAGCGCGACCATCGCGGTCACAATCGCTTCGGCTGCGCGCTCGCCCAACCAGAGCAGCAAGAGCGGCACAATCAGCAACGGGCTGCGCCAAAGCAAAAGTGGTATGCCGAAGGCGCGTCGAAAATCGGGCACACGCTGGAGCCACAGCGGCGCGAGGCTAGCTGCCACAGTCAGCATGAAGGCGCCTCCAGAAGTGAGCGCGCCGATCCAGATAGGCGAAGCCCCCAGTCGCGTCACCAACACGGGCAGGTATTGCAGACTCATGATCACCGCCGGCGTCGCCAGGAACACTTCAACAGCGTTCCAGCGCTCGTTGCGAAGTGCGTCTTGAAAGCTCAACATGCGAAGGGCGATATGGTGGCTCAGCGCGCGATGGACTTTAAGATGAATCGCTCAAACGCCTCTGCTGTCCAGGGCAGAGCGGGCTTGAAGAAGTGCTCATAGATCGCCTGGGCGTAGACGCGAATCTCAAACTGCGCGTCCTCCGCCATGCGCAGATGCATGAAGTGCATCAGGTTGTGCGCGTCCACCTTGGCGACCCACGTGTAATACACCGCAAAGCCTGGCAGGAACAGGCGCGCCTGTTCGCGGGCGATGCCAGCTTCGAGCGCGCGACGATACAAGGCGTAGCTCTGCGCGTAGTGCTGCAACAGCGCTTCGCTGAAAGGCGCTCCTGCTTCCGCGCTCAGCTCGCCCAGGCTGGCTTGCTTGTTCGAGGGCGATTGCTGGCGCCAGACCGCCGGCGCGTAGAAGTCGTCTTCTTCAAACGGGACATACCTGCCCGATTGCGCGTTGAAGCTCCACGTGCGATGCCGCACCCACTGCCACCACGTCACCAGCGGCGCGCGCACGCGGAACTTGAACTCCACCTGCTCAAAGGGGCTGGTGTGCCGATGCTCCATCAGGTAGAACAGCAACTTCTTATCCTTCTCCTCGCCGCGGCTCTCGCCCAGAAAGGACACCCGCGCCGCGTTGACGATCGCCAGGTCGTTGCCCATCAGATCCTGCAGCTCTACCCAACCCTTATCCAACACGGGCACTCGTTTGCCGATCAATGTCTGCGATGCCATAATATGGTGTTATCCTAACCCAGCAAAGACAGGAGGTGTTTCTGGCTTCGGATGGATGCGCATGTAGAAGCGTTCGCATCAGAAGTGAATCGCCCCGATCACGAGATTGATCTGTCGCGCGCCGCGCTGGAGATGGGGCGCTTCGCTTACCCCGATCTGGACGTGGACGCGCATCTAGATCAGCTCGCACGTCTGGCAGATGCTGCCACGCGCTACCTGCTGGAGACCGACGACATGCCCGCCATCGCCCTGGCGCGCTTTCTGTTCCAGCTCGTCGGATTTAGCGGCGATGCGGAGCACTACACCGATCCGCGCAACAGCTTTATCAACGAGGTGCTCGCGCGACGGTTGGGCATCCCCATTTCGCTCTCGGTGGTGTATTTAGAGGTGGCGCGCCGCAGCGGCGTTGCCGCAGAGGGAGTGGGGTTGCCAGGTCACTTCATCGTGCGCGCGACCGACCCTGAGGGTCGGGTGGTGTATCTCGATCCATTTCACCGCGGCGCCGTCCTCAGCGAGGAAGATTGCCGCGCGCGCGTTCGCGATCTGACTGGCGGCAGGTTGCCTTTCCATCCCGCCTTTTTGAACCCTGTAGGGCGGCGCTACATCCTGACGCGGATGCTCAACAACTTGCGGCACTTCTACCTCGCCCGCGGCGACCTGGCAAGCGCTGCGCAGATTGTGGAGCGCCTGCTCGTCCTCAGCCCCGATGATCTCGACGCCATGCGCGACTTGGGCACACTATACGCCCAGCTCGGCAGGGCGCGCGCCGCGATCCCCTTGCTGCAGCGCTACCTGGACGAGCGCCCCAACGCGCCTGACGCGCGCACAGTGCGCGCGCTGCTCGGCGAGCTGATCCAACGCGCGTCGCGCTGGAACTAGCCCATCGGTGTTGCTGAATCGTCGCCGCGCTTAAGCTGGCGTGCAGCCAACCAGAGCAGCGCAATCGAGCCAAGCACGCTGAGCGCCAGATACACCAAAAACGGCGACGGCCAAGGCAGTGGTATCGGCGCAAGCAGCAGCGCCCTCCAGCCTGCGGAGGCGCTGCTCTGCGCAGCCAAGCTAATCGCTGCGGACATGAGCGGGCTGAAACTAGCCACAATCATGGTGATGAGCCCGCTGACCTGTGGCGGCAGCGCCGCATCCAACGGCACGGATGTCACACTCCACGAGAGCGGCCACAGGAAGACCAGCGCCATCGCCACCCCCAGCGTGACAGCCAGCGCGGCCAGGCGGCTGTTCAGGCTGACCCACGCTGCAATGCTCAGCGCCGTGAAGAACAGTGTGGAGCCAAGCGCTACTCCGCCCACCACGAGTAGCGCTCGCGCCGGGATGCTGCCCATCAAGAACGCTAGGCTGAAGAGCGGCAGCAGCGAGGCAACTAGCACGCCCATGAAGGCGCATATCGCCAGCCACCGCGCCACCACGATCTGCGCTGGTGAAAAAGCCGCCTGTCGCAGCCAACCGAGCGCTGCGCGCGGATGATGCCCCGCATTCAACAGGTTGAGCACCGGCGGCGCAGCGCTGCTCAGCAGCACCTGCATCACAGCTAGCAGGTAGAAGATGGCATCACCTATGCCGCTGTTCACCATTAAGGCGTTCGAGCTGCTCAGATAGCCGATGGCGTATAGCAGCAGCGAAAGCCCACTGGCAATGCCGATATACAGTGACACCGCGCCGTGCAGGCTAGGCTGGCGCAGCAGCCACTTCATCTCGCCAGTCAGCAACGTCCAGAAGCGCCTCAGTGATGCAGACGAGACCGCTCTCATCGTTCATCGCTCCTCGCCGAAGAACACCAGTTGCACCCCACTGTGCATTAGCGCGCGCAGAAGCTGGTTGGCTTGTGCGTAGTCTCCGCTGAAATGCACGCGCATCTCCTTCAATGTGACCATACCTGGTGGGATGCCCTCAGCAGCAGTGGGCGCGAGGATGACTTCTTGCACGCCCTGCTGCCCAGCCGCAAGCGACTGCGCAAGCGATGGGTCGCCGAGGAAACGCACCAGCAGCCGGCGGTAGAACGGCACATGATTCGCTGCGGCGTCGCGCGGACCGATCCACTGCACGCGATCTTCTACCAGCGCCATCAGATGGGTGCACACGTCCGCAATCTCCACAGCGCAGGGGCTGCTGACGAGCACAGCTTTGCCCATCTCGGTCAGCTCGCGGATGAGGTCGCGCAGCTCCAAACTGCTGCGCGGGTCGAGGTGTGCGAAAGGGTCTTCCAGCAGCAGCGCGGGTGGGTCGTGAACCAGCGCGCGCGCGATCTCCAGGCGCTGGCGCAGCTCGCGGGAGAGGGCGTTCGCCGGGTGCGCGGCGACATGCGATAGCTCCATCAGCTCCAACAAGTCGCGCGTCAGGTCGTCGCGCTCGGCGGCTGGCACGCCGTGTCCAGCCGCGCAGAGTTGCAAGTATTCGCGGCAGGTGAGCGCTGGCAGTGTGGGCGGGCGGGCGGGCGCGTAGCCGATGAAGCGCACAATGGCTGCGGCGTGCTGCCGCGCCGACAGCCCGTTCACGCGCACGTCTCCCTGCTGCAGCGGCAGGTCGCCGATCAGCGCGCGCATCAGGGCGTGGCTGCTGTGAGGGCGGTCGCTCACCACACCCAGCGCTTCGCCCGCGGCGACGCTGAAGTGCACATCGCGTAGCGCTGGAGCGCCGCCCAACATGCAGCTCAACCCTTCTACCTCGATCACGCGGCTACTTTACCAGAAGCAGCGCAAATTTCGCACCCTGCCTTTGTGCAATCGCTCATCCACGCGCTACAATCACTGCGTTTGGAGCGATAAAGGAGCAACGCATGAAGCTGCATGAGTACCAGTCCAAGCAAATCTTCGCGCGCTTCGGCGTACCAGTGCCACGGGGCATCGTTGCCGAAAATGCGACGGAGGCACGCAACGCTGCGCGCGAGATCGGTCTGCCAGTCGTGATCAAGGCGCAGGTGCTGGTGGGCGGACGCGGCAAGGCGGGCGGCGTGAAGGTGGCGCGCACGCTGGAGGAAGTGGAAGAGCTGACCGAGCGCATTTTGAACCTCACCATCAAAGGGCTGCCTGTGCGGCGCGTGCTGGTGGACCCGGCAGCGGACATTCGCGGCGAGATTTATCTGGGCGTGACGCTCGACCGCGCCCAGCGGCGTGCTGTGCTGATGGCGAGCAGCGCCGGCGGCGTGGACATTGAAGAGGTGGCTGCCACCACACCAGAGAAGATCGTCAAAGTGGCGATTGACCCTTTCATCGGCTTGCCCGATTACCTCGCCCGCGATGTGGCGGTGAGCATCGGCTTGCCGCGTGAGCACTGGAACGATTTCATCAAGATCGCGCGCGGTTTGGCGCAGGCGTTTGTGGAAAACGACGCCTCGCTCGCCGAGATCAACCCGCTCGCGCTTGTCGCTGCTGATAGCGGCGCGCGGCTGATCGCGCTGGACGGCAAAATGGTGATTGACGACAACGCGCTCTTTCGCCACCCCGACCTCGCCGCCATGCGCGACCCCGACGAGGAGAGCGAAGCAGAGAAGAAGGCGCGCAACGCCGATTTGAACTTCGTCTCCCTGGACGGCGACATCGGCTGCCTGGTCAACGGCGCAGGTTTGGCAATGGCGACGCTCGACATCATCCAGCACTTCGGCGGCAAGCCCGCCAACTTCCTCGATGTCGCTGGCGGCGCGCGCGCGGACAAGGTGGCGGCGGCGCTGCGCATCGTGCTGGCTGACCCCAAAGTGAAGGTGGTGATGTTCAACATCTTCGGCGGCATCACCCGCTGCGATGAAGTGGCGCGCGGCATCGTGCAAGCCATCGAAGAGGTGAAACCCACCGTGCCGATGGTGGCGCGCATCACCGGCACCAACAAGGCAGAGGGCGACCGCATCCTCGCCAGCGCTCATCTGATCACCGCCGAGAGCGCCGCTGAAGCCGCACAGAAGGCAGTGGCGCTGGCTCGTGCTGCGTCTCAATGAACCGCGCCGACATTCGCCTGGCGTTGCCGTCCAAAGGGCGTTTGCAGCAGCCCACGCTGGACTTCCTGGCGCGCTGTGGCTTCGATGTGCGTCAGTCGGTCACGCGCGGCTACATGGGCAGCATCCCCGCCTTGCCAGAGGTGACCGTGCTCTTCCAGCGCCCCCGCGACATTGCCGTGAGCGTCGCGGGGGGCGGCGTGGATTTTGGCATCACGGGCTACGACGTGGTCGCCGAGGTGGATGTGAGCAGCGCCACTTACCTGTTGCACGATGCGCTGGGCTATGGCAAGTGTCGTGTGGTGATCGCTGTGCCAGAGTCATGGGAGGACGTGCACACCATGCGTGACCTGGCGCGCCGCACGGCTGCCATGCCGCGTCCCCTGCGCGTGGTCACCAAGTATCCGCGGCTCACACAGCGCTTCTTGAGCGCCGCGGGCGTTGCGCCATTCGTGCTAGTGGACGCCGAAGGATCGCTGGAGGTCGTGCCAGAGATCGGCTACGCCGACATCATCGTGGACATCGCCGAAACAGGCGCGACGCTGCAGCAGAACCGCTTGCGTATGTTGGGCGATGGCGTCATCCTGCACACGCAAGCCTGCCTGATCGCCAACCGCGACGCGCTGCGCCGCGCAGAGGTGATGCGCATTGCAGTTGAGCTGTTGGAATACATCGAGGCGCATCGGCGCGCCGAGGGCTACTTCATGGTGTGGGCAAACGTGCGCGGGGCTTCGCTGGAGGACGTCGGGCGCGTCATCACCACGCAGACCACGCTGGGCGGCTTGCAAGGTCCCACCATCGCGCCGATTTACCCCAACCCACACAGCGCGCAAGCGAACCCACACACACGCTGGTTTGCAGTCAACATCGTGGTTGGGCGCGCCGAGCTGACGGACGCCATCGAGCAACTGCGCGCCATCGGCGGCAGCGGCGTGGTGGTCACCCCGACGACGTATATTTTCGAGGAGCAGCCCAGCCGCGTGGCGGCGCTGCGCGAGTTTGCCAAAACCCTGCACGCGAGCGATGCTGGCTAAACGGATCATCCCCTGCTTCGATGTCGCCAACGGGCGCGTGGTGAAAGGCGTAAACTTCGTGAACCTGCGCGACGCCGGCGACCCCGTGCAACAAGCAGGCGTGTACAACGACGAGCGCGCCGATGAGCTGGTGTTCCTGGACATCCTCGCCTCGCACGAAAATCGCGGCACGATAGTTGACCTGGCGCGCCGTGTGGCGGACGAGGTGTTCATCCCCTTCACCATCGGCGGAGGAGTGCGCGAGGTGGAGGACTTTCGCACGTTGCTGCTGGCAGGCGCCGACAAATGCGCCATCAACACCGCCGCCGTGCGCAATCCGAACCTCATCAGCGAGGCAGCCTGGCGCTTCGGCGCACAGTGCGTGGTGGTGGCGATTGACGCCCGCCGCGAAGGGGATCGCTGGAAGGTATACTTGCACGGCGGGCGCACGCGCACCGACCTGGACGCGGTCGAGTGGGCAGTGGAGGCAGAGCGACGCGGCGCAGGTGAGATTTTGCTCACCAGCATGGACACCGACGGCACGCAAGACGGTTACGACCTGCCGCTCTTGCGCGCCGTGTGCGAGGCGGTGCGCATCCCCGTGATTGCCTCTGGCGGCGCTGGCAAACTGGAGCACTTCTACGATGCCATCGCCGCAGGCGCCAGCGCCGTGCTGGCGGCGAGCGTCTTCCACTATCGCCAATTCACTGTGGGCGAAGTGAAGCGCTACCTGGCGAGCCGCGGCGTGCCGGTGCGGCTGTAGGCAGAGCACGCCGCGGCCGGTGCACGCTCAGGCGACTTCAACCCGAGCGCGTCGCCTCGGCAGTTGTGCGGCTTGGCGAGGCTGTCTGTGCTGCCGCTGTGGTTGGCTCGCCACGGCGTGGGGGCTGTGGCAGCAGGCGACTTGCCATCGCCCACAGCACAGCAGTCGCAATCCCCGCCACCAGGAACGGCGCCGTCGAGCCAAACCAGTTGAAGAGCGCCCCGCCCACCACAGGCGCCAGCGCGTTTGCCGCGCTGACAAACGCGGCGGAGATGCCAAGCGTGCCTCCTACGTCGCTTGACGGCACCAGCCGTGTGATAGTGCTGTTGATCGCTGGCGAAAGCACCGCGCCGCCCACTGATGCAATCAGCATCGCTGCAAGTGCCCATGCGATCCCCACCCAGCTGCGATCAGCCTCATCGGGCAAAGACACGCTCAAGGGCTGTGTGGGCGGCGTCTCGCCTGGCAGTGTGCGCTCAGATGCGCCGCCCGTGAGCTGCAACACAACTGCCTCGCGCGAATACCACGGCGCCGGTTGGGCAGGTGTCACTGCCAGCAAGATCATGCCGATTGCCAGCGCTGCTAACCCCGATACAATCAACCACCGATCGCCGAAGCGGCGGCTCCAGCGCCCGATCAGCCCTCCCTGCACCACCACCACGACCACGCCAATAATGACAAACAGCGCCGAATTTCCCCGCGCGTCCAGCCCTAGCCGATTGAGCGTGAACAGCGAGAGCAACTGCTCAAACCCACCAAACACCATCTGTTGGGCGAAGATCAACGCCAGCAAAAAGCCCACCGTTGGGCGGCGCAGCGCTGCGAGCATGGCGGCTGGCGTAAAGGCAGGGGCGCCCTTCGCCTGACCGCGCCGTTCCGCTGGGAGCGTCTCCTTGAACCAGACCGCCGTGAGCAAAAGCGCCAGCGCTGCGAAGCCAGCCGCGACAAACGCCACCGCGTTGTAGTTGTTCCCGCTCAGTGCCAGCGTCACGAACGCCAGCACCGGACCGATGGTGAAGCCGATGCCGAACGCCGCGCCGATCAAACCCAGTCCCTGTGTGCGCGTCTTCTCTGTGGTGCTGTCTGTGATCGCGGCTTGTGCGGTGGAGATGTTCGCCCCAGAGATGCCATCAATGAAGCGCGCCAGGAAAAGCACCTCCACCGAACGCGCCAGACCCATGATGACGAAACCGATGGTGCTGCCCAGCAAGCTCAGCACCAACACAGGTTTGCGCCCGAAGCGATCCGACAGCCGCCCCAGCAACGGCGCAGCGATGAATTGCATGACGGGATACGTCGCGCCCAGCAAGCCGATCACGAACGGGTCTGCCCCATAAGACGCTGCGTACAGCGGCAGCAACGGGATGATGATCGTCAGCGCCAGCAAGTCCACGAAGACGATGACAAAAATCGGCAAGATGCGCTTGAAGTCGAGCCGGTCCGCAGCAGCTTGCGCGCGTGTCGAAGCCGTGTTCATGGGCATTCCTCCAATGGTGTCAGGGGAGCGTGAACATCGGCGGGAAGGGGCGCCCCCATCCACCTGGCAGCAGCATCACGCCCAGACCCACCAACGCCAGGCTTACCGTGAAAGCGAGCAGCGTGTTGCGGTGACGCGCGGGCGAATCCAGCGATTGCCATCGCATCGGCAGGTGCACAACGCCCAACGCGATCAGCATCAGAAAAGCGTGCTCCAGCCGATAGCGCGCCCAGTTGCTGGTCGCCAAACCCGACCAGACCAGGAAAAGCACGCCCACCAAAATCTGCACGTCAAATAACGCGGTGAACCAGCGCGTCAGGCGCGCATCAAGCGCGCCGAACGGCTGGCGCTGTGCCCACCCCAACGCCAATCGCGCGATCACCACCACGCCAAACAACACAACCAACCAGCGAACCACAGAATGTACGAGCAACATAAGAAGACCTCCGTTCAATCAAATCCAAATCGAGAAACACCGATGACGACGACCACACAAGCGAACAGCGCGCACGCGATGCAGGCACACACCTGCGCTCGACACACAGGCACGGCGTCACGGCGGTTGCGCCGCGCTCTCCAGACGCTGAATCAACTCGTCGAGCCATTCCAGCTCCGCAGCGAGATGCCTCAGTTGATGCTCAATCACCAGTTGCAAGCTGCCGCGGTGCGGAGGCGTCGCCAGCAGTGTCTCGCGTGCAGCGCGCATCGCCTCGCGTCGCTGTCGCAACAGCGAGGCTGCTTGGTCGGGCGGGAGAGCGTCGAGAAACGCCAGCGCCACGTCCCCTGCCAGCCGCGTGAGCGTGTGTGAGGTCAAGCCAGCGGCGAGCATTGCCTGAAACGCCTGCTCGCCAGCAGGCGTGAGGCGATACACGCGCCGAGGTGGGCGGTTGCCTTCTTGTGTAGTTTCGAACGTGACCCAGCCTTTCGCCGCCATGCGGTCGAGCAGCAGGTAAGCAGTCGCCCGTTTCAGGTCGGTGCATAGCGCCATGTTTGCTTCGACGAACTCATGAAGCTGGTAGCCATGCCTGTGCTCCTGGCGCAGCAGCCCCAGCAGGAGCAGCGCCCGATCATCAAACTCGCTTGAATCCTGATTATTCATAACTGACTATTCATCGGTGATTATAGCAGCTTCAGCTTCGCAGTCAAGAGTTTGCAGTACAAAAGGTTCACACACAAGGTTCAGTTGACGACGTTTCTGTCGCTTACGACGGTGGGCGCGGGGAAGGGATATTCACCCTTCCTTTACACAGGCTTAAACCGATCAAAAAAGATGGAGTATGCTTGCCCCGCATGTTGTAAAGGCTGTGATGTGCAAATCAATTGCGCAACGCAGCTTCAGAGATTAAAACTGGAGGTTTAAGTATGCGATCTCACAAAACCCTCTCTCTCTTATCGTGCCAGTGCTGCTGATCCTGGCTGCTTGCGCGCCCGCACCCACGGCAGCGCCTGCTCCAACGCAGCCTCCTGCGCCTACTGAGGTACCTGCAGCGGAAGCGCCTGCCCCTGCGGCAGAAGCTCCGACTGCAGAGCCAACTGCTGAACCAGCGGCGCCCGTTTCCGTGCCAGAGAAGCTCACCGTTCTCTGCACGCCTCAAGAGGACTGGTGTCAAGCGATGACCAAAACCTTTGAGGAGCAGACCGGCATCAAGACCAGCTATGTGCGTCTCTCCAGCGGTGAGGCGCTGGCAAAGCTGCGCGCCACAAAGGGCAACCCTGAGTTCAGCGTGTGGTGGGGCGGTCTGGCGGACACCTACGTAGCCGCAATTGCTGAGGATTTGCTAGAGCTTTACATCTCGCCAAACGCTGCAGCGATCCCCGACTCGCAGAAGGACCCGAATGGTTACTGGACAGGTGTGTATGTTGGTGCGCTGGGCTTCTGCTCAAAGATGGATGTGCTCGCTCGTCTAGGCGTGGACAAGCCCACTTCCTGGGATGATTTGCTCAACCCAGCGCTGAAGGGTCAAGTCGCCATGGCGCATCCTGCCAGCTCGGGCACAGCTTACACTGCTGTATGGACACAGGTGGCGCGTCTGGGCAGCATTGATGCTGCGTTCGACTATCTGAAGAAACTGCACGAGAACATCCTGCAGTACACCAAGAGCGGTTCGGCGCCAGGTCAGATGGCGGGTCGCGGTGAGGTGGCGGTTGCGGTGATTTTCTCGCACGACTGCGTCAAGTTTGCTGATGAGGGCATGAACATGCTGGAGGTGTCCCTCCCAGAGGAGGGCACGGGCTACGAGATCGGTGGGGTGGCGCTGATCAAGGGCGCGCCAGAGCCAGAGGCTGCCCGAATGTGGATTGACTGGGTGCTGACCGCTAGTGCGCAGGAGATCGGTCCGATGGTCAAGTCCTATCAATTGCCGACCAGCCCTGAAGCGAAGGTGTCCGAGCGCTCAGTGAAGCTCTCGGAGGTGAAGTTGGTGGACTACGACTTCGTCGAGGCGGGCAAGAACCGCAAAGCGATCACGCAGCGCTTCGAGGACGAGATCACAATTGCGCCGCAGTAGTCGTCGCGCTGTCCTCGTCCCTAAAGCAGCTACGATCAAGCGCAGCTCTGTCGAGAAGAGCTACGCTTGTTCACATCTGAAGATGGTTTCTGCAGCCAACTGGTCGCGCCGCATGGCGCTGCAGCGCTTGTGGCAAGGGTATCGCCACATTGCGCGTGACCCGATTTACTTGATCGCGCTTGTCGTCGCAGCGCTGTTTGTACTGATCGCTATCTTATACCCCCTGTTTGCTATCCTGGGTCAGGCGTTCTCGCCAGAGGGCGCGCAAGTGCTAATGGGTGTGTTGCGCCGACCAGTGTTTCATCGCATCATAATCAACACGCTCGTGCTAGGGTTGGTCGTGGCGACTGTCGGCACAGCGGTGGGTTTCTTGCTCGCTTTCGTATAGACGCGCGTCGCTGCGCCCATATGGCTGAAGCGCTTCATCCATGTGATGGCGTTGGTGCCGGTGGTCAGCCCACCTTTTGCGGTAGCGGTAGCCACGATTGTGCTGTTCGGTCGCAGCGGGTTGATCTCCTACGGTTTGTTCGGCGTGCGCGCCGATATTTACGGCTTGCCAGGCTTGACGCTAGTGATGACACTCTCGTTCTTCAAAGTGGCTTATCTGAGCTTGCGAGGATTGTTCAATGGCTTGGACCCAGCGCTGGATGAGGCAGCGGTCAATCTGGGCGTCAGCCGCTGGCATCAGTTCCGCACAGTGACGCTGCCGTTGCTGCTGCCTGGTTTGGCAAGCTCTTTCCTGCTGCTCTTTGTCGAGACTGTGGCGGACCTTAGCAATCCACTGGTGCTGGGTGGCAACTTCACGGTGCTAGCGACGCGCCTATACCTCGCCATCATTGGTGAGTATGACCTCAGAACTGGCTCCGTGCTATCAGTGTTGCTGTTGCTCCCGTCGGTGCTGCTGTATGTGCTGCAGTGGTAGTTGGCGGCGCGGGCATCAGTGGTCACAGTGACTGGCAAACCGATGGGAGCGTGAACATCAGCGGGAAGGGGCGCCCCCGTCCACCCGGCAGCAGCATCACGCTCAGGCCTACGAACGCCAGGCTTGCTGTGAAAGCGAGCAGCGTGTTGCGGTGACGCGCGGGCGAATCCAGCTGTAGGGTTGAAGCGGGGGATGATGGTGTTTGTCTCGGCGACGCTCATCGGACTCGACGCCTGCATTGTGGGCTTCGGGTAGCAGGAGCTGTGCGCTTGCGCTTTGGCTGGCGGGTCGTCGTTCGCGCTGCTGGCGGCAATGCTCGGCACTGGCTTCAAGCTTCGGACCGTCGCTTCGCAAAAACATGCTAATCTCCCCCAACAAGGAGGCATCACATGACGCGCGCATCATGCCGTGTAGAAATGCGTCTGCTCCTGACCGCTGCTGTGCTTGTGCTGGCTCCTGTTTACCCTCAACCACTGCTCCTGCCCGCCTCCTCCCGCTCATCTGCTGATGTGTTGATCACAGCGTTGGCGTTTCATGGCTACGAGGGCAACGCTGATGAGGCGGTGCAATTGACCAATGTCTCGAATAGCCCCGTGACGCTGGATGGGCGCTGGCTGCTGGAGGATGCCAACGGCAATCGTTGGCGGTTTATCACGCACACGCTGCCGCCCGGTGGACGCATGTGGATTGCCAATAGCGCCCCTGCGTTTGCGCGTCAGTTTGGTTTCTCTCCTACGCTCACCTATACGGGGCTGATCTTCGCAAACAACGGCGGCGCGGTGAGCTTGGGGTGGGAATCACCAGAAATGCGCGACACCGCCAACGGCGACGGCGGCGGGTGGCCGGCGGGCACGGCTTCGCCCTCCTACTGCGCGATGGAGCGCATAGACGCCAGCGCGCCAGACGCCGACGTGAACTGGGCAACCGCGACGTTGACGAACGCAGCCACCAATCGGGATGGTCAGCCAGTGTGTGGCACGCCGCGCGCGCCCAACAGCGCGGCGATCACCCCCGCGACAAACACCACCCTCACGGTGGTGATCAACGAGGTGGCATGGAGCGGCACGTCGTCGTCCCGCAGCGGAGACGAGTGGATTGAGTTGCGCAATCTCACCGATCAGCCCGTCGCGCTCGACGGTTGGCGACTGCAGGTCAACAGCAACACCCATGCGCTCAGTGGCGTGATTGCCCCGCAGGGGCACTTCCTGATTCAGCGCAACGCGAACACGTTCAGCAGCGGGGCGGCTGCTGACTTGACGTTGAACTTCACCCAGCTTTCCAACAATGGCGCGCGCTTGGCGCTGATTGACACTCGGGCGCGCGTGGTGGATGCACTAGTGTACGGCAACGCGGCGCCGCGACCTGGCTGGAGCGGTGCGCCGCTGCAACCCTACACTGTCACGCTCACCATCCCGCAAGCGGGACAGGTGCTCATGCGCCGCCTTGACCTGCGCACCGCGTTGCCGATCAGCGACACCGACACGGCGCAAGATTGGCTGAACGACCGCGATGACCCCATAGATGCGCGCAAGCCGATCTACCCCGGCTGGCGTCTGGAAGACTTTCTCACGCCCGTGAGCGACACTGGCGCGATCACCATCGCCATCGCGCCCGATGCCAGCTACAGCCTGACCCACGATGCGCTGCGCGGCGCTGTCACCAGCATTGACCTCGCCTCGTTCACCTTCGAGCAAGCCCGCCTGGGGGAGCTGCTCGCAGACAAAGCAGCGCAGGGCGTGCGGGTGCGCGTATTGCTCGACGGCGCACCAGTCGGCGGGCTGAAGGACCAGACGCGCTGGATTTGTCGGCAAATCACCCTTGCTGATACCTCCGGGCAAAGCGGCTGTTGGTTCATGCGCGCCGATGCGTCACAGAACATCTACGCGCGCTATGCCTTTCTCCACGCCAAGTTCGCCATTTTGGACGGCGCCCGGCTGCTGCTTGGTTCGGAGAACTTCGGACCGCGCGGCATGCCAGACGATGACAAACAGGACGGCACGGCTGGACAGCGCGGCGTGGTGCTCATGACCGACGCGCCGACACTGGTGGCGCGCGCGCAGGCTATCTTTGACGCCGACATTTCCTCTGCCCACCGCGACATCGTGCGCTGGTGCCCCACCTGCGCCCCTTACGGTAATCCTCCATCAGATTTCACACCCGATTACACCACTGGCGGCATTAGCTACACCGCGCGCTTCACTCAGCCGCTGGCAATCACAGCCGCGGTCCCTGTCACGTTGTTCACATCGCCAGAGAATCATCTTGTGTCATCTGCTGGTCTGATCCCGTTGCTCAACGCTGCCGGCGCAGGGGACGAGATTCTGGTGCAGCAGCTCAACGAGCCGCCCTACTGGGGACCGACCATCAGCAATCCGGAAACGGACCCCAACCCGCGCCTGCAGGCGCTGATCGGCGCGGCTGCGCGCGGCGCTCGCGTGCGCGTGCTGCTCGATCAGCATTACGACGACCCCAACGCAACGCGCAGCAATGCCTCTACCGTCGCCATGCTCAACAGCCTGGCGCGCGCGAATGGCTGGGACCTGCGCGCGGCGCGAGGCAACCCCACTGGGCTGGGCATTCACAACAAGATGTTCCTGATGCGGGTGGGCGGGCGCAGCTTCGCCTTCATCGGATCGTGGAACGGCAGCGAGACTAGCACCAAGCGCAACCGCGAGATGAGCGCGCTGGTGGAGTCAGAGGAGGCGTGGGCGTTCCTGCGCGAGATGTTCCTGCGCGACTTCCAATGGGCACATCCCTCTTTTCTGCCTAGCGTGCTGTTCCGCTACCCGACCGTGCGCCCGTTGCTGATCAGCGAGGTGATGATCAATCCGCGCGGCGGCGACGAGCTGGGGCGCGAGTGGATCGAGATTTACAACCCCAACCCACACGCGGTCTCGCTGGCGGGCTACAAGATCGGCGACGCTGTCACGCCGACGAACGTGCCAGGCGAGGGCATGTTCGCCTTCCCGCCGACCGCCACTATCCCTGCGCACGGCGTGATTGTGATTGCGCAAAATGCTGCTTCCTTCTTCTCCGACTGGGGCATCCGCCCGCACTACGAGCTCAGCGACTACGACCCGCTGGTGCCCGAGCTCACGCCTTACGCGGCGTGGGCTACAGGCATGATCAGCCTGGCGAACGCGGGTGACGAGGTGTTGCTGCTCGACGCTCAGGATCGCATCTCAGATGGCGCGGCGTGGCTGAGCGGCACTGTGCCAGAGGTGATAAGCTGGAGCGGGGCGATCACCGCGGGCGAAAGCCTGCAACGCTGGCCGCCCGACGCCGACACAGACGACTGCAACGCCGACTTTCGCGGGCAGTCGTTGCCGTCGCCGGGTCAGGTGCCGTGAGCAAAGCTCACTGATCCAGGCGGGGCAGCCCTGTCAAGCGGCGCACGTCCTTCATGGTTTGCGTGGCGATGGCGCGCGCCTTCTCAGCGCCCAGCCGCATAAGCTGTTTGACGCGCTCGCGGTCAGCAGCAATCTCGGCGCGACGGGCGCGCATCTGCTGCGTCAGCTCCACTATCGCATCGGCGGTGGCTTCTTTGAGCGGCGCATAGCGGCGCGGACCGCTAGCGTACTCGCGCTCGAACTGCGCAGCCATGTCGTGCTTGCCGCAAGCGCGCAAAATGGCGAGCAGATTGGCTGCGCCAGGTCCCATCGGCTCGTCGGGGTTGCCCATGTCGGTCACGGCGCTGCGGATTTTGCTGCGCACGGTGGCTTCGTCTTCAAACAAGCCGATGTAGGACTTCGGTCCGAGGCTCTTGCTCATTTTCTTTGTCGGGTCGTTGAGCGAGAGCAGCTTGGGTGTCTCGGTGGACATCACATCGGGCAGCGGAAAATACTCGCCAAACTGCGTGTTGAAGCGCTGGGCAATGTCACGCGAAAGCTCCAGGTGCTGCTTCTGGTCCTGCCCGACGGGCACGTTCCCCGCGCGATACAGCAGAATGTCTGCGGCTTGCAGCACGGGATAGGTGAATAGCCCTGCGCTGATGAAGCCGTCTTGCTTGCCCTCTAGCTGCTCACTCTTTTCCTTAAACTGGGTTTGGCGCGTCAGGTCGCCGTAGGAGCACACACAGCCGAATATCCACGCCAGCTCGGTGTGCTCCGGCACCATGCTCTGCACGAAGACGATAGCCTTCTCAGGGTCTAACCCGCTGGCGAGCAGGTCTATGAACATGCGCTCGGTGCTTTTCGCCAGAGCCTCCGCCCGGTAGGGCATGGTCATGGCGTGCAGGTTGACCACGCAGTAAATGGTTTGGTATTGACCGCTGTTTTGCAGGCGCACCCAGTTGGCGACGGCGCCGAAGTAGTTGCCGATATGCATCTCGCCATCGCCAGTGGGCTGTATGCCGCTGAAGACGATGTTGTTGCTCATGTTCACAAGAAGCCCGCGCGCAGAGTGGCAACACCTCAACGTGTGCGACCGTGCCCGTCATGAAGGGTGCAACGGGCGGAGTGCTCCACTGCGCACAACTCACGTGGAGATTGTAGCAGGATACTGTGTTGCGTCGCTGTGTTCGGCGGCGCGCCTTGCGCCAAACTCGATGGCTGCCGCGATGAACGCCTTAAACAGTGGATGTGGGCGGTTGGGGCGGCTTTTGAACTCGGGGTGGAACTGGCTGCCCAGCATGAAGGGGTGATCGCGCAGCTCGCAGACCTCCACCAGCCTGCCATCTGGCGATAATCCGCTGAACACCAATCCCGCCGCGCCCAACACCTCACGAAACTCGTTGTTGAACTCGAAGCGGTGGCGGTGCCGCTCGTGCACGACCAGCGCGCCGTTATCTCCTGGATGGACTGACGCGGCGTAAGCCTCGTATGCCCGTGTGCCTGGTTTCAGGTGGCAAGGGTACACGCCCAGCCGCATGGTGCCGCCCATGTCGGTGATGTCGCGTTGATCGGGCATGAGGTCAATCACGGGGTACGGTGTGGTGTGGTTGAATTCGGTGCTGTTCGGCTCGCGGCTGTTCAGCACGTGCCGCGCAAACTCGATGCACATCACCTGCATGCCCAGGCACAAGCCCAGATACGGCACGCGATTTTCGCGCGCAAATCGCGCCGCGTTGATTTTGCCCTCGATGCCCCGATAGCCAAAACCGCCTGGCACCACAATGCCAGAGACGCGCGCCAGCACGTCCATGCCTTCGCCGTGCTCCAGCGCCTCGCTGTTGATCCAGTGGAGTTTCAAGTCGTGTCGGTTGGCGATGGCTGCGTGGTAGAGCGCCTCGCGCACGCTGATGTAGGCGTCGTGCAGGTCCACATACTTGCCGACGATGGCGATCTCGACGGCAGGCTTGGCGCGTCGCATCTCGGCGCACATCTCGCGCCACTCGCGCAGGTCTGGCTCGGCGCAGTGCAGGTTCAGCCGCTCGCACAGGTAATCGCCGAATTGCAAATCCTCTAGCATGAGCGGCACTTCGTAGAGATATTCTGTGGTCACCATCGGAAGCACGGCGCGCGGCTCAACGTCGCAAAAGAGGGCGATCTTTTCACGCAGATCGTTGTCTATGGGGTGGTCGCTGCGGGCGATGATCGCGTCGGGGATAATGCCGGCGCTGCGCAAGTCGCGCACGCTGTGCTGGGTGGGCTTGGTCTTCAGCTCGCCAGTGGCGCCGACGCGAGGCAGAAACGTCACGTGGATGTAGAACGTGTTCTCGCGCCCCATGTCGCGCCGCATCTGGCGGATGGACTCCAGGAAGGGCATCGCTTCGATGTCGCCCACGGTGCCGCCCACCTCCACGATCACCACATCGGCGTTGCTGCTTTTCGCCACCAGGCTGATGCGCCGCTTGATCTCGTTGGTGACGTGCGGCACCACTTGAATCGTCTTGCCCAGGTAGTCGCCGCGCCGCTCCTTCAAGATCACCTCGTTGTACACCTGCCCAGTGGTGGTGTTGCAGGCGCGGGTGAGATTTTCGTCAATGAAGCGCTCGTAGTGACCCAAGTCCAGGTCTGTCTCCGCGCCGTCTTCGGTGACGAACACTTCGCCGTGCTGATATGGCGACATGGTGCCCGGATCGACGTTGAGATAAGGGTCGAGCTTTTGAATCGCCACGCGCAAGCCGCGCGCCTTCAACACCCGTCCGATTGCTGCTGCGGTCACACCTTTGCCAACGGAGCTGACCACGCCGCCTGTGCAAAAAATGTACTTTGGCATGTTCGGTCCTCAGAGCGTTTGGTGAGCTTTACTGTCGTCTGCTATGCCCAAACAGGCAGAGAGCATGGTGAAGGTGCTGAACGGATGCTCCTGTCGTGCACTGGGAACAGTGATGGGCACGTGAACGGATTATAAAGTCAGCGAGCGCGCGCACTTACAATCGAGACCAAGCATATGCCGTTCCTGATCGCGCTGCTGGGCGTGTATGCAGCCACCTCCGCGCTGGGCACGAGCATCTGGCTAGGATGGGTGACTACGCGGGGCTGGCGATGGGTGCATCACGCCTTGTTTGCGTTGATCTGGCTCGCGCTCGGCGCCACTGCGCTGTGGGCGTTCACCGCGGATGCTCCCTGGCGTTGGGGGTTGCTGGCGACCAGCCCGTTTTTGATCGCCCTGCCGCGCTTTAAGCCAGGCTCCTCAGCGCATTGCATCACCGCAGGCGCTGGGTTGCTGGTGTTGATCGGGGTGGTGGCGTGGGCGCTGATCGCGTGATCGCGCCGGGCGTGGTGCACGGAACGCAGGCACACCCCTCAAGAAGCGTACAATGCGAGCTTTGCGATACAGACTTTTTGGAGCTGAGCACGATGAACTTCGATGTCAAAGACACCAACCTGGCTACCGCCGGCCGTTACAAGATCGAGTGGGCTGAAGCGGAGATGCCAGTGCTGCGCGCCATTCGAGAGCGATTTGCGGCGGAGCAACCTCTGCGCGGTATGCGCATCAGCGCTTGTCTGCATGTCACCAGTGAGACCGCAGCGCTGGTGCGCACGTTGCAGGCTGGCGGCGCTGATGTGGTGTTAGTCGCCAGCAACCCGCTCAGCACGCAGGATGAGGTTGCCGCCTCGCTGGTGGTGCATGACGAAATCCCTGTGTACGCCATCAAGGGGGAGGACCACGCCACGTACTACCGCCACATCAACGCCGCCCTAGACCATCACCCGCACATCACCATGGATGATGGCTGCGACCTGGTCAGCGTGTTGCACAAAGAGCGCCCCGATCAGGTCTCGGAGGTGCTGTGCGGCACCGAGGAGACCACCACCGGTGTGATTCGCCTGCGCGCAATGGCGCGCGAGGGCGCGCTGCGCTACCCAGTGCTGGCGGTCAACGACAGCATGACCAAGCACTACTTCGACAATCGCTACGGCACCGGTCAGAGCACGATTGACGGCATCCTCCGCGCGACCAACATCCTGCTGGCTGGACGCACGGTGGTGGTGAGTGGCTATGGCTGGTGCGGACGAGGCGTCGCTGCGCGGGCGCGCGGCATGGGCGCGCATGTGATCGTCACCGAGGTGGACCCGCTGCGCGCGCTGGAAGCCACAATGGACGGCTTCCAGGTGATGCCACTGCGCGATGCGGCGCGCAAAGGCGACGTGTTCATCACCGTCACCGGCGACAAAAACGTGCTTGACCGTGAGCACTTCGCGGTGATGAAGGACGGCGCGGTGCTGTGCAACAGCGGTCACTTCAACGCTGAGATCAACATCCCCGCCTTGCGCGAGATGAGCAACGGCGAGCCGCCGCGTCAGGTGCGACCGTTCGTCGAGCAGTACACGCTCAAGGACGGCCGCAAGCTCAACCTGCTCGGCGACGGACGCCTGATCAACTTGGCTGCTGCCGAAGGACACCCCGCCGCCGTGATGGATATGAGCTTTGCCAACCAGGCGCTCGGCGTGGAATACATGCTGCGCAACTACCAGCACATGACGCCGAACGTGTACACCATCCCCGCCCCGATTGACCAGGAGATCGCACGACTCAAGCTCGCCAGCCTGGGCGTGGAAATTGACACCCTCACGGAGGAACAGGCGCGCTACCTGGCGAGCTGGGAAGAGGGCACGTAGCCGCGCCTTTCATCGTAGCTTGCCCGCGTTGCGCACCTGTTGTTTGAGCGCCTCCATGCGCCGCTTTCGCTTTAGCTCCACCAGGTCAGGTCGGGGCGGCGAAGGCGGCGCTGGCTTTTCGGGCGGCTCCTGAAAGACTTGCGACCACAGCGCGACGTCTGCTGCGCTCGCTTGCGGCTTTTCGGACGGCTTCTCGCCAAGCTGTGCCGCGCGCATCTGCTCGATGAACGATTCTGCGGCTTGTACGCGCACGCCACACTGCCGCACAAAACTGGCGAGCGCGTGATCGGAGGTCACCACCACCAGCCCCTTGCGGTCGCGGGTGTGGCTGGCGATCTCGCGGATCAGGTCGTCTGCTTTGCGTCCGGGTGGCGCATACACCACGGATAGCCTGCCGCGCTCTTCGCGCGTGACGCCCAGCGCGCCTGGAGCAGCCTCTGGTGAGGGGTCAAACACCACCGTCACTTGCTTGCCGCTGCGCGCGGCGTAGTGGCTCAATCGCGCGATCAGCTTTGCCTCGTCCTGCGGATCGCTGAGCGACAGGTCGGGGCTACGACCGATCAGGTTGTGTCCATCTACCAGCAGCGGCATCGCGGTGTTCGGGGTTGCGGCGGGCTTAGCCTGCCTCGTCGTTTTGCGCGCGCTGCGCCAGCGCCAGCGCGCTCTCTACGGAGAACCCGTCCAGGATGGCTTGCAGGCTGGGCAGGTAATGATCAAACGTGCGCGCGTTAATGTGAATCATCATCCGCAGCGATTCCGTCGGAAAAGCCTCGTCGCCGGCGATGAGTGCAGTGCGGAACTGCACCCGCCCGTCACTTGTCTCGAGGTCGAACGAGCCAAACGCCAGCGCAGCATTGACCCGGGTGATGAAGTGCATCATCGCCTCTTGGCGCGGCGGTTCTACGGTGACGGGCAACGCAGAGGAAAACAGCAACAGGCGCTCTGGGTAGCTTGCGTAGAGCAGGCTGGGGACTTCTCCGTTGTCCAGGTTCAGATCGGTGAGCAGCACCAGCGCGTCTTCTTCATCGGACATCATCGGCACATAGGGCCAGCCTTCCTGCTCGAAGAGTTGCACCGTTGCCTGGTAAAAGGGGTGGAGGTTTTCCAAGTTGGATGGTTGCATGATCCTGTTTCCTGTAGAGCGCAGTGCTTGTCGCTTAACGCAGCCCGCTCGCGCAAGGGAAGCTCTCAGTGTTGGGTTGCGCTCCTTGTGACGCCGCGCCGCTACGGAAATTGTATAACGACGCGCGCGGTTTGTGCGCTGCCCGCGCTTCGCTCACTCCAAATTCATCAGGCGGCGCACCAGCACATCGTCCTTGCGCCAATCGTCGCGCACTTTGACCCATAGCTCCAGGAAGACGCGCCTGCCCAGCTCGTGTTCGATGGCGGCGCGCGCGTGCGCGCCGATTTGCTTCAGCATGGCGCCGCCCTTGCCGATCAAGATGCCTTTTTGCGACTCGCGCTCCACGAACAGGGTGGCGCTGATGTACTGCACCCCGTTGGGGCGTTCTTGCCAGTCGTCAATCACGACGGCGACGCTGTGTGGCACTTCATCTTCAAGAAAGTGCAGCGCTTGCTCGCGGATGAACTCTGCGGCGAGCCACTGCTGCGGTTGGTCGGTGTATTGACCGGGCGGGAAATAGGCTGGTCCAGGCGGCAGACGGTCGCGCAGCAACGCGAAGAGTGTGTCCAGGTTGTCGCCTCGTGTGCTGGAGATGGGCAGTGCATAAGTCGCCGTGGGGCTGAGCGGACCGCCCACGTCGGTGAGCGGCGGCAGCTCCGCGCCGATCAGGCTGGCGTGCGCGTTGATGTGCGCTTGCAGGTGTTGCGGCTCGGCTAGGTCGGACTTATTGAGCGCCATCAGCTTGGGTTGCTTGAGGTTGGCGATGCGCTCTGCCACGCGGCGGTCATCGTCGTCGGGCAGACGGTGCAGCTCAACGACAAACAGCACCACGTCGCAATCTTTCAGCGCCGACTCCACCTCGCGCATCATGTAGCGGCTGAGCGCGCGCTTGGGCTGGTGGATGCCTGGCGTGTCCACAAACAGCATTTGCACATGGTCGCGCGTGAGCACGCCGAGCATGCGCCGGCGTGTGGTCTGTGGCTTCGGGGAGACAATAGCCACCTTGTGCCCGATCAGCGCGTTCACCAGCGTGGACTTTCCAACGTTGGGTTTGCCGACCACCGCAATAAAGCCAGAGTGGGTGACGTCTGCGCTCTGGTTGGCGCCTAGAAATGCGTCAATTTGCTGTCGGTTGGCTTCGGGGTCGTGTTCGGTCATGGGGATTGAGGGTCTGTGGGCGTGGGATGCAGTCGCTCCGACGCCGCGCGGAAGGCTTCGACAATCTTGTAGTAGCCCGTGCAGCGGCACAGGTTGCCGCTGATGCTCTCGTGGATTTGGGCGTCGCTGGGGTGGGCGTGCTCGCGCAGCAACGCCGCGCCACTCATGATAAAGCCTGGCGTGCAGTAGCCGCATTGCACCGCTCCATGCTCGATGAACGCGCGTTGCAGGGGGTGCATCGTGTCGCCGTTGCCCAGCGCAGCCACGCCCTCGATGGTGATGACCTCCGCTTCGTGCGCGCGCGGCGCAGGCACCAGACATGCCATCACTGCCCTGCCGTCCAGGATCACTGTGCACGCGCCGCACTCGCCTTCGCTACAGCCCTCTTTCACGCCGACCATGCCGCAGTCTTCGCGCAGCAAGCGCAGCAGTGTTTTGTGCTTTGCCTCTGGGCTGTCAATGACGAAGGACCTGCCGTTGACGCGCACGCGCAGTGGCTGGTCATCTTGCCAGCGGGGTGAGCGAGACGCAGGCGCGTCTGTCCAGAGCAGTGCGGCTGGCTGCCAGTCTGTAGTTGAGGTGTCGCGCACTTGGCGCAGCGCACGCCGAGTGAGCACGCCCACCATGTCGCGGCGATAAGCGGCGCTGCCGCGCAGATCGTCAATGGGTGCGGCAGCCTGTGCCGCCAGGCGCGCGCACTGCTCGATAGCCTCGTCGGTGAGGGTATGTCCGACCAGCGCTGCTTCGGCTTCGCGCGCGCGGATGATCGTGGGCGCCACCGCGCCGAGCGCAATGCGCGCCTGTTCCACCCGCCCTTGCGCGTCGCGCCAGATAATCGCGCATGCGTTCACCACGGAGATCGCTTGTGCCTGTCGCAACCCCAGCTTCAAAAAACAGCCGCGCGCCGACGAGGATAGCCCCTGAAAGCGGATCTCCGTCAGCAGCTCATCGGGCTGCATCACTGTTCGGCGCACGCCGAGATAGAACTCCGCCAGCGGCACGCGCCGTTCGCCGCGCGTCGAACGTAGCGTGACTTCCGCGTCCAGCGCCAGCAGTGGCGTGATTGTGTCGTTGGCGGGTGAGGCGGTGATCAGGTTGCCCGCCAGCGTGCCGCGATTGCGGATTTGTGGCGCGCCCACCTGGCGACACGCCTGCGCCAGCGGCAATGCGTGGTTCACGCACAACGGCGCCGCCACCACGTCGTTGTGCGTCACCAGCGCGCCCAGGTGGATGTACCCCTCGTCGTCTTGCCAGATCGCGTTGAGGTTGGGCAATCGTGAAATGTCAATCAAAGCACACGGCGCGCGCGCGCCGCGGTCAAACTCCACCAGCAAGTCGGTGCCGCCGGCAATGACGCGGGCTTGGGGCGCGTGGCGTGCCAGTAACTCCAGCGCTTCGTCGAGTGTCTCTGGGATGAAATAGCTGAGCCACATGGTGTGTAGGCTTATCGTATCAAACCGCAGCGCAGCGGCGCGCCCGATCTCACTCGCCGATGATCTTGATCAGCACGCGCTTGCGGCGCATGCCGTCGAACTCGCCGTAGAAAATTTGCTCCCACGGACCGAAATCCAGTTTGCCCTCCGTCACGGCGACGACCACCTCGCGCCCCATGATCTGCCGCTTGAGGTGCGCGTCGGCGTTGTCCTCACCTGTCAGGTTATGGCGATAGCGCGATGTGCCAGGCACCTCCGGCGCGAGCTGCTCCAGCCACTGCTCGAAGTCATGATGCAGCCCACTCTCGTCATCGTTGATGAAGACGGAGGCGGTAATGTGCATGGCGTTCACCAGGCACAAGCCCTCTCGAATCCCGCTCTCGCGCAGCGCCTGCTCCACCTGTGGCGTGATGTTGATGAACGCGCGTCGGCGCGGCACGTTCATCCACAGCTCCTTGCGATACGACTTCATGCGGCTAAGGATAACGCTTTATGATGCGCTCAGGCTTTCGAGATGCTGCCCTTTGGAATTGACCTCTCCAGCGCGCTACAGGCGCTGGGCGTCTTTCTCGTGGCGCTGGGCTTGGTGGGCGTGTTTGTGCCTGTCTTGCCTGGCACAGCGCTGATCTGGCTCGGCGCGTTCCTGTGGGCACTCGGCGATGGATTTCAGCGCGTGGAATGGTGGGTGTTGGCGCTGATGGCAGCGCTGCTGGTGATCGGCTGGGCGGCGAACACAGCCACCAGCGCATACTTCACCCGCCGCGGCAGCAGCTCGTGGCTGACAGTGATAGGCGGGATCGTCGGCGGCATTGTGGGCGGCTTGTTGCTCAGCACACCACCCATTATCGGCAACCTCATCGGCGCGGTGTTGGGCGGTGTAGTGGGGGTGGTGTTGGTCGAGGTCGCGCGTCAGCGCGCGCTCCAACCAGCGCTGCGCTCCAGCGGGCATTACCTGGCTGGCTGTATCACGGGTCAGTTGGTGCAGGCGCTGTTCGCGCTGCTGATGGTGCTGGTGTTTGTGTGGCAGGCAGCGGGCTTCTAGCCATCGCACCGCGCCTTGAGCTAGCCTGGAAACGCGCTCAGCGGAGGGTGCGTTGCGCGTGTGGGCGGCGCTTCTGGTGCGTTCGGGCGCGTCAGCTCTGCGCATCTCGACCGAGCTGCGGGTGCAAGATGCCCGCAAGCGCCAGCCCCGCGATCACCATACCTGCCCCGAGCGCATCAGTCCAGCGCACAGGCTCACCGAGCACGATGGCTGCCTGCGCGTAAGAGATGATCGGGCTGAGCAGCAGCCAGGCGCTGGCGCGCAGCGGATCGCGCTGCTGCAAGCGGAACAACAGCGCGTTGGCGAGGAACGAGACCATCACGATCAGCCAGAGCAGGCTGCCGACGACCACAGGGGTGAAAGGCACGCCTTGTCCGCCGTCCAGCGCACCTGCCAGCGGCAGCAGCGGGAGCAGCCCCAAGAGCATTTGCCACCCGTTCATCGTTGTAGGTGGCAGCGCGAGTGTGCAGCGCTTCAGATACACGCTGCCAGCGGAATAACTGAGCATCGCCACAACGAGCAGCGCCACCCCACCTGGCGAGGCGCTCCGCTGATCGATCAGCGGCACAGCCACCACCGCGATGCCCAGCGCCGCCAGGCTAATGCCCACCCACTCTGCGCGCGTCACCTGGCGACCCAACCACACACTGGACATCACCGCCACCAGAAACGGGTTGCTGGCGATGAACAGGCTATAAAGCCCCACGGGCGTTTCGCGCAACCCCAGCCAGGACGCCCCTAGAAAGAGCGTGCTGTTGGCGATGCCGATCACCGCCAAGTGGCGCCACTCTGCGCCGATCGGCAGACGCTGCCTTCTGAGCAGGTGTGCAGAAGCCAGGATCGCTGGCGCCGCGATGGCAAACCGCGCGCACAGCACGGTGAGTGGCGCTGCCTGTGCCGTTGCCAGCTTTGTCGCTGTCGAAGCAGACGACCACAAGAACACAAACAACAACCCCAGCAGCGTATCCATGATGAGATGCTTCCGCCGCTGGGTGCTCAGAGGGCGCAAGATGCAGTGGGTCTCAATTGAAGTCGGTCATCGGTTCGCCCGTGGCGACAAACAGCGCGCGCTCAGCGATGTTGGTTGCGCGGTCGCCAATGCGCTCCAGGCAGTGCGCGGCGTGCAACAGCCAGATGCCCGCTTCTATGGAGCTGGCGTTGTGGCTCATGGAAGAGAGCGCCTTGTTCACCAGGTCGGCGTACAGTTGATCCACCTTATCATCATCTGACAACACCTGACGCGCTGCTTCCACGTCTGAGTGCAGAAACGCCTGCACGCTGCGTTGCAGCATGTCGGTGGCGAGCTGCTCCATCTCCACCAGGTTGAAGAGTTCAAACGCGGCACTGGACTTCAGGATGCGGCGGGCAGCGCGCGCGATGCCCTTCGCGTAATCACCGCAGCGTTCCAGCTCGGTCGCCACGATGCTTGCTGCGAGCAGCTCGCGCAGGTCGCGCGCGGCGGGTTGTTGCGTGGCGATGGTGATCAGGCAGGCGTTCTCGATCTCGTATCGCGCGGCGTCCGCCAGTTTGTCTTTCTCGCGCACTTCGCGCGTCGCTTGCAGGCTGTGGTCGCGCAAAGATGCCAGCGCATCATGCGACGCCTGAAGCACCATCTCGCCCAGTTGAGCGATGCCGCTGCGCACTTGCGCCAGCTCTCGATCCAGCACGTCTCGCATGGTTAAGTTGCCTCCTTTTTCAGTTGTTGGTTGAACTGCCCATCAAAAAAGGCGTCAGGTGGTTGCCTGACGCCTTCAGTGTAAACGATCACGCGCTGACTGGCGCTACATGTTGCGTGCCTGGTAGCCAGGTCCGTTCGCGTAGAAGTCGGCGTTGGCTTGGGCGGCTGTGTAGCCATCCACACCTTGCGCCATGGTGAGGTCAATCACCTCGCCACCAGCAGCGGTCCAGCGCTCGCCACGGAAGGGTTGCACTTCCTGTCCTGGCTTCAGCTCGTATGAGGAGGGAATTTCATCGAGCGGGAAGATGGCTTCGTAGGGGCACTCTGGGACGCAGGCGCCACAGTCAATGCACGTGTTGGGGTCAATGAAGAACCAGGGCCACTCATTTTCTGGCTTACCACCAACAATGCACTCCACCGGACACACATCCACGCAAGCGCCGTCGCGCAAGCACAAGGCTGTAATCACGTGTGTCATTTCTTTCTGTCTCCTTACGTCAGGTAAACGGTGCTGTTTGAACTCAGTGAACCGGCAAGTTAACCTGTGTTAACCTGCTGCGCGGAATATACCCCAGATCGTGGGGTTTGTCCAGTGTGGAACGGGCAATTTAAGACGCAAATCGGCGCGCCACGTCTTCCCAGTTCACCACGTTCCAAAACGCCTTCAGGTAGTCGGCTCGGCGGTTCTGATACTTCAGGTAGTAGGCATGCTCCCAGACGTCCACACCTAGGATGGGCTTCAAGCCGCCGTACTCAGCCATCATCGGGTTGTCCTGGTTGGGGGTGGACATGACCGCCAGCTTGCCATCTTTGCCGACCACCAGCCACGCCCAGCCAGAGCCAAATCGCCCCATAGCAGCCTTCTCGAAGGCGTCCTTGAAAGCCTCCATCGAGCCAAACGCCGCGACAATCGCGTCGTGCAGCGGTCCGCTGGTGGGCTCTGGCACGCCCACTTTCAACTGCTCCCAGAACATCGTGTGGTTCACGTGCCCACCGCCGTTGTTGCGCACTGCCATGCGGACGGACTCGGGCACTGCGTTCAAGTCCTTGATCAGGTCTTCCGCCGATTTGGACGCCAGCTCTGGCAAGTCCTTCAAGGCGTTGTTCAAGTTGGTGACGTACGCTGCGTGGTGCTTGTCGTGGTGGATTTGCATGGTGGTTGTGTCAATGTATGGCTCCAGCGAGTCGTACGGATAAGGCAGTGGAGGAAGTTCGTGTGCCATCGTTGCAGCTCCTTTTAGGTTCAGAAGGTCGTAACAAATTATAAGTTCACGGAGCCGCCAGCGCGAAGGCAGCTCATCAAGTGTTTAGCGGCAGCCATCGGCTCAGGGCGTGGCGCGCTGTGCGAGCCGCTTCCAGCGGCGTGAGCTGCCGCAATGCCGTGTTGAACGGCTCAACTGCTACTGGCGCCACACATGCTATTGCGCGCAGGGCGCTGAAGAAGCCATCCAGGTCTATCACGCCGCTGGCGCCAGGCAGCTCGCGCTCGTGGTCTATTTGCTCTTCTGGCGCACGGTTTGCCACCGCGTCGTTTACATGCACGTAGATCACTTCGTAAGCGCGAAGCATGTGCAGGTCGCGCGGTGTGCTGCGCGATGTGAACCAGTGAAAGGCGTCCAGCAGCAAGCCCACGTTTTTGTGTGGCGCGTCAATCGCTGCGATCAGCGCGCGTGCGCCGTCGAGTGTGTGCACAAAGTCGTGTGCGAACTGTGCGCGCAAGGTGTGTGTGCCCACAAACTCCAAGCCGAGCTGGATGCCCCATTCGCCCAGCGCGCGAGCCATCTCACGCAAGCGCGGCACCACACGCGCCCAGTGTGCGTCAAAGTGCAGATGCGCCGACCCGGGCATCACCCACGTGACGCAGCGACGACAGCCAAACGCGGCGGCGATGTGTGCGTCCGCCCGCGTCTGGTCCAGACTGCGCGCAAAGTCTTCGTCGCTGTCTGTGTCCCGCCAGCGCGCGGCGAGATGAAACGCGCCTGGCTGCAAATTGAACGATGCGAACCACGCCTGTGCTTGCTCCAACGAAGTGCGGTTGATGCGCGCGCGCAGCGAGGCGATGTCGAGGTCTATGCCGTGAAAGCGCGCGGTGCGGGCAATGTCACATGCCTGTTCAAATGGCACGCGATGCCCCAACGCGCCAAGATCGAGGACGGTGAACATGATGCGCAGCAGAATGTAGCGCTAGTACAAGAAGTGCGCTGCTCACTCGCCAGACTCTCTCTCTTTGCCGTGTGGGAGTGTCCCTTGTTAATCTCCCAAACCAACCATCTTCAGAGCCTGCGGTAGCAGCGCCTTCTTTCTATCCTCAATATGCACCCATTCATGGATTTTGTCAAGTCGGTCGTGGGGGTGGGCGCGACAGCGATGTCTCAACTGATCACTTCCTAAATTGTTCGGCGCATGGGAGCTGCGCAGTGTGTTAGCCTTGTT
>FWWL01000887.1_pt1 | contig 77882 bp, 67 predicted proteins | sample 2228331 | NCBI WGS metagenome assembly FWWL01 (sample SAMEA103939775, study PRJEB20133) | metagenome | reverse complement strand
CTTGGGCGTTGTCCAAAACAGAAATGGACTGCGGACGCTAACGACCAAGAATCCCACGGCTTTAGCCGTGTGGAGTGTCAAAGCAATTATTCTGTGTTGATTCAGTTGGGGTCGATTTCTTAAAAGAGCCAAACTCCACTTTGACGGGAGCAGGCGGAGCGCAGCAAAGCGAAATATCTTTCGTCTCCCCTGCTGATTCAAACTCAGAATCCTCTTTTGTGAAGAATATCTCCCAAGCATTCCCGTCAGGGTCATACACCCAAACTTTATCCTGTACTGCATAGCAGCATGTTGTATTCATCTCATCGATTAGAAGTAAACCCGATTGACGTAAACGTTCACCCATCGCCAATACTTCTTCCGTGTCATTCACCTGAAACCCGAGATGGTTGAGTACACCCTTCTTTTCAAATGGTCGAACGTTCAATGAGAAATGAAGGGCTGGTTCATCCAGCTCAAATTTGGCATACTCATCCTTAACTTTCGTTGGTTCAACTCCAAAGAAACTGCGATAAAATGCTAGGGATTTGCCAAGATCTGTACAATTCACAGCCACGTGCATTCTTTTTATTGCCATTGTAAATACCTCCAGTTTTATTAGCAGCAATTAGTAGGCGGGCGGAAGATACAACACAACTGCTCCGACAACAACCCGCTTATCTCATCTTGATTAAGTTTGTAGTAACTCCATGTACCTCGTGTTTCTTTGTCGATTAATCCCGCGTCCAACAAAATCTTCAGATGGTAAGATAGCTTTGACTGCGGCATATCAATTATTTCGCATAGGTCGCAGACGCAGACGGTCCCTCGCTGACACAGCTCGTATAAGATCTGCAATCTTTTCTGATCAGCCAGCGCCTTAAACTTCATTTCAAACCCCTCAAAAGAAGGCTGGGCAACGGCTCTAAGAGGAATTTCTTTTTTCAATTTCATTACCATCTTAGCAACACACCTCACAACAAGCCACATTTTGTTGGGGTTTGTTTATTACTAATAACTGTTGCAAATATAACGAGGGCTGCCATCTTTTATTACGTGGTCTAGTCTCCTCGCTAATCATTTTGTTCAACTCTGCTTGCCGTTGCTCCTGAAGTTTTTCAGCCACGTAAAGATCCAAGTTCAACATATGTATCCGCTCCTTAATCAAAATTTCTTGATGAATAAACAATATCCTGAATTTACTAAATAGTCAATAACTAAATCAAATTTTTTTGATGTTATAGTCGGGCGATCGAACTAACGATGGTTTTCGCCGTTTTCTTTAATCCCAATATGAATCGAAACGTCGGTCCATGGCTTTGAGCAGTCAATGGTCCCGCGAAGTATAGCCCACGCACGTTGGATTCGAAATTTATGTTCAGTTTCGGATATTCTTTGGAGTTTCCTTCTTTTGAGATCAGTTCTCTCAGCGAATTATCTAAAAAGGGGACATTGTCTACACTCAAACGATATCCTGTCGCCAGTATAACCTGATCAACTCTTTTCTCAGAACCGTTGGACAACTGTAATCGAATTTTTCCATTGGAGTCGGACGACACCTCTTTGATTTGTACGCCGCCGATCTCAGGAACTTTGCCTTGGACATAGGAACGCAAAAATTCAGCGACAGGAACAGTTTGCGACCCAAGATACCTTAACTTCTTTTTTAACAATGTCGGCAATCTGTAAAATATGTCCCCAATGCCTCTTAGTGTCCACTCCTGAACTTTGTTCGGTGCAACGTATTTAACGCTATCGCTGCGGTATATAAGTTCTACGTTTGCCTTCGATTCATAAAGCAGTGCCGCCGCTTCCCAAGCGCTTTGACCGCTACCAACAACTACGACATCTTTCCCACTAAACTGATCAAAGCTTGTATAGCCCGATGTATGAGAAACTAAGTGTTCAGGAAGCTCACGGAACGCTGCAGGGACATGTTTAAACGGTTGCACCCCGATGGAGATAACGACGTTCTTCGCTTGAAAATGACTTCCCTGGTCAGTGACTACTTCAAAAGTTTCACCATCGAAGGTTAACCTAGCAGCTAGTTCAGGCGTGAATGCCACTCCTGTTTTTTCTGCGAACCAAAACGCGTAGTCTACGAATACAGGACGTGGCAGCGGAGTTACAAGGTTAGCGCCAGTTTCTTTCGCGAACCTTTGAATCGTGAAATGATCATTTGGATCTGAGAGACGGACAAGTTCATGCGGCGTGCGGATAAACATCTTTTGCGGCATCTGATTTTTCCAAAAGTCCATCGGGTAACCAATCAACTTATAAGATAACTTTTTCTCTGCCGCATGAGCTGCTATTGATATTCCATAAGGTCCTGCGCCAATAATAATAACGTCTAACATAGCTATTGACCTCCAACTTAATGTTAGTTCTTCAACTGGGTATGATTATACATTATTATTTGCACTTTGCAAATGTATGTGATATAACTTAAACAAGAGGTGATAACAATGGAAAATCTACGGAGCATGTTTCAACTCCTTTCCAGGGGGTTCGGACTCCTTAACGAAGAATGCTGCGATAACTGCTGCGGTCAAACGGTGTCGCAGGTGCAAAGCCATATCATTTACGAAATCAATCGACAGCATAATCCTTCCATGCAGGATGTAGCTAACGCACTAGGGATGGATATTACGACGTTTAGCAGACAAGTGAAAACCTTGGTGGATAGAGGATTGGTGAACAAAACACCTGATCCGAACGATAATCGGTTCAATATTTTATCGCTCACACCTGAGGGTCAGTGCATGGAAAATGACATTAACGAACGCGTTAACGAGCAATTGAACAAAATATTGTCTCATCTCAGTGATTTTGAACGGGAATCCGTTATTCGGTCATTTAAGTTAATGATAGACGCCATGCAGAAATCAAATACCTGCTGTATTCCTTCGAAGTAACGGGGAATTCTCTCTTTTATTACTTGTATTATTCAAATATTAAAGCGAGGTAATGCCAAATAGTTAATATTCAAGAGTGTCGGATGACAAGAACATTATTACATTACCGCGTTTTGGTCTTTCCATCAAAAATTACAATCAAAATAAAATAGGACGAACAACAATGTTCATCCTAAAAAAGTTTTTTGTGGTTTATTTTTCTCAAACTTTGTGCTTGACAAAGTTTTGATTTAATTTTAAAGTAAAGTATTATCCCGAATCCTTTTTGCAAACAATGATTTGCAAGCGTTTTTGATCATGCTTCGTTTGGACATCTGGAGGGTAGTATCAAGGTTTTTCATCCGCCCAAATCAGCTCCGATAGTGCGGCGATACCAAATGAGGCCTTCCTGCTTGACCGACCAGACGATCCCCGTCAGTCAAGCCTGCGTTTCGCGGAGCAAGCTCCGCGATGAGCCGACTCCTCCAGCCCGCAAGCTTCTCGCCCCACTCAGGGTCTCCGGACAAATCGTGAAGCTCGCCTGGATCGTTCGTCAGGTCGAACAGTTGCTCCTGTTCCGTACGGGGGAACCATATATATTTTTGACGCCCATCGGTCAAGTACTGCATTTCCTGAACCTCGTGATAGCATGTGCTGTGCTCCCCGTGAGCATAAGGCCTCCACCCCTCCGCATTTCCGCCGATCAGGCGAAGCACACTGCTCCCGTCAACGGTCGACGGAATGTCCACTCCAGCCGCCTCCAATAACGTCGGCATTATATCTTGAATCAGGACGGGCTGGTCGACCGTTTTACGGTCGCTTGTGGATTTCATCGTTCCCGGCAACTTGATGAGGAACGGAATGTGAGCCGATCCTTCGTAAGCGTACGTTTTGCGCCATAGGTTGTGATCGCCGAGCATGTCTCCGTGATCGGATGTAAAGATGATCATCGTTTTATCCCACAACCCCGACGTTCTAAGCTTCATAAGCAATCGGCCGATCTGCGTATCGATATGATGGATCGAGCCGTAGTACGCCGCTCTTGCCCGCATAACCTCTTCTTTGCTTCTTACTCCCCTCCATGCGTCCGGCTTTGCCGCATCCTCCAGTACATCATGCATGGCCGCCCACTGTCCGACGTACGGCTCGGATAGCTCCTTGTTGCGGTATAAGTCATAATAAAACGGAGGCGGGTCGTAAGGCGAATGGGGACGGGCGAACGACATTTTCAGAAAAAAAGGCTTTGTCGTGTCACGGTCGTCCAAGAAACGGATAGATTCATTTACGGTCCAGTTTGTCGGATGCAAAAATTCCGGCGCGTGATATGGCCTGGACATCCATGAATTCCAGTCGATTCCGTGATCGACGAAGCCAAAATCGCCGGTCTTGTTTTTCTCGAACCAACGCCTGTAATCCGAGATGAATCCAGGATCGAACGATCGCCCGGATTCATCCAATACAGTATGATGAAAGCCCTTTAATGATCGCTGAGGTTGAAAATGCATTTTTCCTATACCTTGGGTGTGGTAGCCCGCCTTGGCGAGCTCTCCCGGAAGTGTGTGCGGGAATTCCCCCGCCATCGGCCCCTGCGCCCATCCCATGCCCAATATGCCAGCATTCCATTGATTCATGCCGGACATGAGACATGCCCTTGCAGGAATACAGGATGGAACCGGAGTATAGGCAGAACGAAACATGGTGCCTTCCGATGCAATCCAGTCGAGGTTGGGCGTCTCAATCGCCTTGTTCCCGTAACAGCCTAGCGTATCCCAGCGCTGTTGATCCGTCATGATCAGCAAAATATTAGGCCGATCCGATTTATGATGCAAGCTCATTTTCTTCTCTCCCCTCAGTCGTTTGCAGTTCAAATCTTCTCTAGCAGCAGGCTGCAATTCAGCACCTTTCCTTGATACCCTGTTTGCAGACAAAACGGATCTGGTTGTATGTAATGTGAAAATGCAGGTAAGCACCTAGCTTAACATTAAGCATAAAACTTTGAGCACTTCGCTTTCCAGCTACCGATAACTCTATTCTGACGTTTGGTGATGACCACCTCTTTTGTTTATTCTTATTGTCCTCCAATCCTTGATGTTCATTTCGATATAGGGTTGATTTATGTGATTTCATATATTACATATAATAATACAAACTTACTATTTCTTTACCAAAATTATCGAATTATTTAACACTTTTAGTAGTCTGTTGCTTGAGCAACATCCCAACAGCCCTACATTTGAGCTCGGACAGACTTGGAGTATTCCAGACTTATATGAAAAAAAGCATGGACATTGTCGAAGAATCCAAGTAAATCGGTATCCTTCGAAAAAACCCATGCCTAAGCTCCTTACGTTACAGAGTAATTAATCCACATCTGTTCTCATTGTCCGACAAAGCTTTTTACGAGAGAATGAAGGCGAAGGTAGACGACGAATCCGTGCCAAACCTGATTTTCAGTAATACGTTTCATTAACTTCTTCCAAGCCATACTTATTTTTATTCACAGGTCTATCCAGCATCCATTTTCCGTTCGTAAAATCAGGGAAGCTGACCGGGGCGTTGCCTAAGGCGATTGATTGCTCTGAAAGGGTGGTAACGGCCATCCAAGTTGCGGCATCATAAACGTCTATCGGGGTCGGATCTTGATTAGCAACGCTCTCCACAAACGCACGAAGCACAAGATAATCCATACCGCCATGACCTCCGCGGAGTCCTAGCCGAATAAACTCTTTCCATAGGGGATGCTCGTATTCGTTTCGATACGTTTCAAAGGACTCCCATTCATGCTTCGGACTTCGGCCTTCTATGTGAATCGAGCGATTGTCTTCCATCCAAAGACCCTTTGTCCCCTGCACCCTCCCGGCTCTCGAATATGGGCGAGGAAGTGTTGTATCCAATGTAATAACGATCGTTTCCCCGCGTGAGCATTTGATCATGGTAGTCACAATATCGCCTTGGTTAATTGTTTTTTGGGCCAAAGGGTGCCCCGCTTTGCCATAGCTGACTGCCCATTCGTGCAGTCCCCTTGCTTTCGAGGCCATCGAGGTCAAGGTTAGAAATCGGTTTCCACGGTTAATATCGAATATTTTGGCCATAGGACCAAGACCATGTGTAGGGTAGTTGTCTCCGTTTCTATATACATAATGATCGGTTCGATAGTGTCGATCGCTTGTACCGAGAATTTCCCGCAAATCGTGGCCGTAACCGCATTGGGCGTGAATTAGCTCTCCGAAGATCCCTTTTTTCACCATATGCAGGATGGCCATCTCATTTCGGTCGTAACAGCAATTTTCCAGCAGCATACAAGGTATGCCTGTTGATTCCGAGGTTTTTACCAATTCCCAGCATTCTTCAAGCGAAAAAGCCCCTCCAACCTCCGGAGCGGGATATATCCCTGCTTTCATAGCTGCGATAGAAATGTCGACATGACTGGTCCAGGAGGAAGAAATAATGACGCCTTGAATATCCTTGTGAGCCAACAAATCCCTATAATCTTTATAACCCGCAGGCCGGGGTCGTCCGGACGTTTCAACCAAGTCGACTCCTGCCTTGAGCCGATCCTCATACAACTCGCAAACGGCCGGGATCGCTATATCCTCCATTCCAAGTAGAGTTTCCAAGAGACTTATTCCTCTTCTTCCTAAGCCGATGACACCAATACCGATTTTTCCTGATTCATTTCCGCTGTTCATTGTTTTCCCCCTATTTTATGTCCTTAGATAGTCCCAATTTTTCTCAAATACTAGATCGTATCAATTGTAAATACCACCAATAAAGTAAATCCCAATCTATTAAAATGTTGCATTACCGATAACCGTTCCAAATCGTTGACCAACCGTGACAAGCGAACCATCTCGTCATATATATCCTGAAACACTCTAGATCCGGCTCGAACAGACCGTCAACGATTGCTTCTATTTACGATCTCCTCGGATTCTAGTAGTAAAACAAACTCATTTCACTCATTGATTGCGCCTTCATTTCGTCTAGCTAATTATTTTGAAAGCGCACTCACTCCTGTCTTGTTATTATTTATTAATTTATAACATCCGTAATGTATTATGTATTTAATATAATATTACACACTTTTATTAAATACAACCAGAAATTTTTTCGATTTAAAATGATCGATCTGATTGTTCACTATATATGCAATCATTTGAAAATGCAGGTTGATATCCCTGTTCTGAAGCCCATTTAACATGCCGGTTTGTTTAATGCCTCAAAACAGCTGGAGTTGCAATGTTATACTTCCAGAAACCATTTCCTAGGCCTTTGGGTGTCATATCTAATCGCAATCTTTCTTCCATGAGTTCCTCTATCTTATCGATTCGTCCCCCAACATAATCTATTAATCTATCAATTGTTGTATCCATTCTGCTTAATAATCCTCATAGCGGAGATCATTCGTTTCGATGTATTCGTTATCGATTATTTTACAAACTCTTAACACAACATTTTGGCTAACTATTATATAATTGCATCGTTATATATTTATGTTATAATAAATCCGGCTCGGGAGTGGAATCCTATGGACAAAAAAATGCACATCTATTTTCTATGCGTTCATAAAAGGTGCCGAAGCCAGATGTAAGGTGTTTGGACCTGCTTAAGGATCTGAACAATCCAGCTCAAGGAATGGGGAACTAGATGGAGAACATTGAAGAAATGGCGGAAAATCTTAAGCTTCTGGGGGACAAAACCCGACTCACTATTTTGACACTTTTGAAGGAACGCGAACTCTGTGTCTGCGACATCGTTGAACTATTGGGCACATCTCAACCAAATGCGAGCCAACATCTCCGAAAATTGAAGGTTTCTGGACTTCTCAGTGAGACCAAAAAAGGTCAATGGGTGTACTATTCGTTGAACCTCACTGACAAACCGTATATCCAAGCGGTATTGGAGCACGTTCCATCGTTAAAAGAACAAGTAGATAAGCTGAAAAACGTTCAATGCTGAAATTTCGGAGGAAATCATGGGTTATATTGCATTTCTTATTTTTCTAATTACGCTTGTGCTTGTCATTTGGCAGCCTAGAGGCTTGAATATCGGTTGGTCTGCTGCGGGCGGTGCCATTCTCGCGTTGGCTTTTAGCGTAGTCAGTTTCTCGGACGTCGTTACTGTTACGGGAATCGTCTGGAACGCGACTTTGGCTTTTGTCGCGATCATCTTGATCTCGCTAATATTGGACGAAATCGGATTTTTCGAATGGGCAGCCCTTCATATGGCACGTCTGGCTAACGGAAACGGCACGTTAATGTTTGCCTACATCATCATGCTTGGCGCTGCTGTCGCGGCGTTATTTGCCAATGACGGCGCTGCACTCATCATTACGCCAATCGTTCTAGCGATGGTTCGGGCTTTGAAATTCGAGGATAAAATGGTGTTGCCTTTCATCATGGCAAGTGGGTTCATCGCAGACACGGCGTCACTGCCGCTAGTCGTAAGCAACCTGGTGAACATAGTCTCAGCAGATTATTTTGGGATCGGCTTCGCAGAGTACGCGAGCCGTATGATCGTACCGAACTTTTTTTCCATCCTTGCAAGCTTGTTCGTCTTATCCTCGTATTTCAGAAAAAGCATCCCTCAGAAATACAATTTCACCCAGCTTAAAAGACCTCATGAAGCCATTCGGGATTTGAAGCTATTCCGCATGTCCTGGGTTGTATTGAGCATCTTACTCGCCGCTTATTTCCTAAGCGAATATATCGCTGTCCCTGTCTCTATTATCGCGGGAGCAGCTGCGATTGTATTCCTGCTTGCAGCGCGAAAAAGCCCAGTCATCCATACTATGAAGCTTGTCAAAGGCGCACCTTGGGCGGTTGTCATTTTCTCTATTGGCATGTATGTGGTCGTATATGGGCTTAGAAATGCAGGGCTCACAGACGTATTGGGAAATGTCATTGAAAACATATCCGACAATGGATTGTTCGCCTCCACCCTAGGTACGGGTTTCATTGCTGCCATATTGTCCTCCATCATGAACAATATGCCCACTGTCATGATTGACGCGCTTGCCATTAACGGTACTAACGCACAAGGAATCATTAAGGAGTCTATGATTTATGCGAATGTAATCGGGTCCGACCTTGGTCCGAAAATCACACCAATCGGCTCTTTGGCAACATTGTTGTGGCTTCACGTCTTGTCCCAAAAGGGTGTTAAAATCACTTGGGGGTATTACTTCAAAATTGGTATTATATTGACTGTTCCAACTCTACTCCTAACGCTCACTGGTCTCTATTTATGGCTTAAATTCATTGACACTTACACGATGAATCTTTGGATCCCCATCGGTGTAATTACTATTATCCTTACGCTTGCCACATATATCTTTCTATCGGCTCAAAAGAGTAAACAGGGAAGAAAAAGCCAACAAAGTGTTTGACTCATAAAATTTAAAGGAGTTTTACGAAATGGAGAAAAAACCGTTAGTTTACTTTCTTTGCACAGGAAATTCATGCAGAAGCCAAATTGCGGACGGATTCATGAAGGCGCTCGGCGGCGACAAATTCGAGGTGAAAAGTGCAGGTCTTGAAGCGCACGGATTAAACCCCCGAGCTGTGCAAACCATGAAAGAAGCAGGCTTGGACATCACCAGCCATACATCCGATGTCATTGATCCAGAAATATTGAACAAAGCTGATTATGTAATCACGCTGTGTGGACATGCAGATGAACATTGCCCCGTTATATCGAACAAAAACGTTGTGAAATGGCATTGGGGATTCGAAGACCCAGCAAAGGCGACAGGGACAGAAGAAGAAATTACTGCTAAGTTCCGCGAAGTGCGCGACTCAATCAAAAGCCGCATCGTTCAATTTGTGGAGTCTGGGAAATAATCGACACGTGATACTATGAAAGGGGATTGTCTATGGAAAAGAAATATCAAAGCTTGGTGGACAACAAAATATTTATGGGCGGAGCGTCCGACATCGAGGACATGGTGAACAACGAGCAAATTGAAGTGATCGTCGATCTGCGGGAAGAATCCTCGGGCAGCGCATATCCTAGCCCAAATGTCCAATGGATTCAAGTACCGATCGGAGATAACGCTGATGTTCCTCAACAACTGTTGTTCAAAGAGGCGATTGATCAAGTGGTTAGCGCCTATAAAGAGGGCAAGAAAGTTGGTTTTCACTGCGGCGGCGGAAAAGGACGTACTGGAGCAGTCGCAATTGGAACACTAATAGAACTTGGGAAAGCCTCAACGATTGAAGCTGCTGAAAATATGGCAAAGAGCATTCGACCTCTAATTCATATAAGAGAGCCTCAAAGAGATGCATTAGAAAAACTATATCCGCAATAAAAAGAGCTTTTGGGCATATTTGTCCAAAAGCTTTTTTTGACCCTTACTTTTCAACCACAGAGCTGCCTCTTCAAGAAAATGGTTAGGGATTACCGGAGAAATATTCTACAACGACCTCACGGAATTCCAGAGCAGCTCGCGAAATGTAACGACTCCTGTGCCATAATAAAGCTATCTCCCGTACCAATTCGTGATTCTCTACTTGGAGATATTTGATATGTTCCCGTGAATTCCTCGCCGTGCTTGGTATGAAGGCTATGCCAATTTCTGCTTCCACAAGAGTGCTTAACCTTGCAGGTTCATCCCCCTCATACACATATTTAGGTACAAATCCAACCGAATTGCATACAGTGTCCACTAAATTGCGTATACCGTAGCCTCTCTTTACACCGACAAACCACTCATCCCTTAGTTCTGTCAAGGATACGCTACTCCGATCTGCCAGCCGATGCCCCTTTGGAACAGCTACAAGGATTGGATCGATGAACACGATTTGACATTCAATGTCATCCCCTTCTACAGGAGGTGAGGACAAGCAGAAATCGACCTCTCCTCTATTAAGACGCGTAACCATTTCCTGCGTGGTCAGCATTTGCACATGAAATTGGATATAGGGCCGTTTTTTCCGAAACTCTCGAAGGATATTGGGTAACGTGCTTGCGGTAGTCACCGCCAATTCGAGTGTGCCGCGTTCCGGGCTGGATAAATCGCTAATCTCCTGCTTTCCCTGTTCCAATTCAAACAACGCCCTCTCTGCACGACGAAGGAATCTTCTTCCGAACTCATTCAATCGTAGCTTCCTCCCTATTCGGTCGAATAGAGGGACCCCTAGGTCCTCTTCCAAGCGTTGAATCGTTTTGCTTAGTGACGATTGAGTAACGTGCAGACTTCGTGCAGCTTCGGTCACATGTTCCAATCGAGCTACCGCGAGAAAATATTGCAGTTGAAGAAGTTCCAGTTCACACCCTCCTTCATTCCTTCAAATCAATGAAATCATAACATATAATGCGTTGGAATAAATAATTGATTTCAAGTACGATGACAACAATACACTTTGGGGGGAGGGCCAAAAATGAATGTTCGCAGCAGGTGGTTGTTGATTTCCGTTGGACTAGGGGTGCTATTAAACCCATTAAATTCTTCGATGATTGCTGTTGCCATTGCAAGGCTGCAAAATGTGTACCATCTTGACTTTACAGTTGTTTCCTGGATTATTTTTTCTTTCTACATTACGAGTGCTATCGCTCAACCTGTCATGGGGAAGGCCAGCGATTTATTCGGTCGCAGGAGGATATTTCTTACCGGTCTTGTTGTATCCTTCGTTGCATCATTATTAGCTCCGCTATCACCAAACTTTGGGTGGCTCATCGTATTCCGCATTGTGCAATCCATCGGAACAAGCATGATGGTTGCGGTTGGAATGGCCATTGTGCGAATTCATATTATGGAGAAACAAGCGACTGCGCTATCAGTTATGTCCATATTTCTATCAGGAGCGGCAGCAATTGGACCCTTTATTGGCGGGGTCTTGATTCACTGGTGGGATTGGCCTGCTATCTTCTTTGTTAATATTCCTTTCGTGGTGGCGAGCTTTCTATTAGCTTGGAGGACTATTCCTAAGGACGAACCGCCAACATCCGTTGCACGCAACATGTCCTTTCGTAAATGGTTTGATTTGATTGATGCGCCAGGGATCCTGCTCTTCACAGTGGGTCTGGTTGCCCTACTCGTTGGATTACTGACAGCAAAATCATCTGGGCATGTCTCATTTGGGCATGTCATTGTCGGGTTGATAGGCCTCGTGCTGCTTGCGGCTTTCGTACGACATGAGTTAAAAGCGACGTCACCCTTTATTCCTTTGCGCACATTCGCCAAATATCCTGCAATGACTTGGGTCAATGTCGAATTCATGCTCGTTAACATACTTTTTTACTCGCTCTTTTTCGGGCTTCCGTCTTACTTGCAAATGGTACGTCATGTCAGCGAGTTCCATACAGGGATTCTCATGCTAAGCTTAGGCTTGTGCTCGCTCGTTGTTTCTCCAATAGCAGGACGATGGATCGACAAATCAGGACCACGACCAGCATTGCGCGTGTCCGGAATTTTGATGACATTAGGGTCAGTGTGGCTCGTGACATTGAATCAAACTTCACCGGTTATCAGTGTGTGTCTGGCTTTAGCTGCATTTGGTATTAGCAACGGGTTGAATAATGTAGGTATGCAAGCAGCCCTGTTCAAAAGTTCTCCAAAAGAAATAATCGGTGTAACATCTGGACTATTTAATACATCCAGATACCTGGGAACCATTCTCTCTTCATTGTTGATAAGCATCGTAATGGGAGATAAGTTCAGCTCCGGGGGGTTGCAAGTGCTTGGGATTATCCTAACGGTAATTGCATTGTCCTTGGTATTCATGAGTTGGCGGCGCCGGGAGTCAGGGCAATTGCAAGAGTATGAAATTTGATTTGAAAAAGGAGGCCTGCCGCACGCATGCGGCAAACCTCCTCTTCCGACAGGAGTCAAACCTTATTTAACCATGGTATGGATCGGGTGGCCTAGGCCGACCTCCGCCGCTTCCATCACGATTTCGCCAAGTGTCGGGTGACCGTGGATCGTAAGCGCGATATCTTCCAATGTCGCCCCCATCTCGATGGCAAGTCCAAGCTCAGCAATCAGGTTGGAAGCTTCCAGTCCAGCGATTTGCGCGCCAAGCACGAGGCTGTTATCCGCATCCGACACGAGCTTGACGAAGCCTTCCGTTGCATGGAGTGAGAGCGCGCGGCCGTTGATGTTGAACGGGAACCGGCCGATCTTCACGTTATGACCCTTGCTCTTCGCTTCGATTTCGCTGAAGCCGACGCTTGCGCACTCCGGATCGGAGAAGACGACCAGCGGAATGCACTTGTAATCGATCTTCGATGGATGACCGGCGATCGCTTCCGCGGCTACCTTGGCTTCATAAGAGGCCTTGTGTGCCAGCGCAGGTCCGGACACGATGTCGCCGATTGCATAAATATGTGGAACGCTGGTCCGGCACTGGTCATCTATCTCGATCAGGCCACGGTCGGACATCTTGATGTTGATCAGATCCAGACCGAGCTCGCCGTCCGTATTCGGCCGGCGACCGACGGTTACTAGCAGATAATCTGCAGTAACCTGCTGATCTTTACCGTCTACTGAGAAGATCACGGTCACGTTCTTGTCTGTCTGCTCCGCGCTCTTCGCATGGGCACCTGTGAACGTCTCCACCCCATTGCTCTTGAGCTTCCTCGCGACCAGCTTGGACATGTCCGTATCGAAGCCTGGAAGAATTGAATCCAGTCCTTCTATGATGGTTACCTTCGTACCAAACTTAGCGTACATCTGTCCCAGCTCTACGCCGATATAACCGCCTCCGATAACAACAAGACTCTTCGGAACCTTAGGCAGGGACAGTGCTTCCGTAGAGGAGATGATGCGTCCGCCGAACGGGAATGCCTTAAGCTCGATCGGGCGCGAGCCGGTAGCGATGATACAGTTCTTGAAGCGGTAACGGGACGCTTCCTGGTCGTTGAAGACGCGCGCTTCGTTCTCGTTAATGAACTTGACTTCGCCGCTGAAGAATTCAACCTTGTTTCCCTTCAGGAGTGAAGCGGCGCCGCCCGTCAGTTTCTTGACCACGCTGTTCTTGAATTCTTGAACCTTCGGCCAGTTGACCTTCACTTCGCTTGCTTCAATACCGAACGCCACGCCGTGGGCAATCGATTCGTATTGATGGGCGGCGGAAATCAGCGCCTTGGAAGGAATGCAGCCGACGTTCAAGCAAACGCCGCCCACATATTGTTTATCCACGCACAGGACGGATTGTCCCAGCTGGGTTGCACGGATGGCAGCCGCATATCCGCCAGGGCCAGCTCCGATGACTAATGTGTCGATTTCTAGAGATTCATCATCTACTAACATATTCTTATACCTCCATCATGAGCAGCTCTAATATGATGTTACATCGTGATGACGACATTTCCCTTTTTGTGGCCTTGATCGACATACCGGTGCGCCTCGACAATTTGATTTAGAGGGTAGCAGCGATCAATAACTGGTTTCAGCCGGCCCGTCTCAACAAGATTTTTGACAAAAACCAGAGCTTCTTTGCTCGGGACTGCTGTCCCACCTTTGACCGTATTGAGATAATGTCCTTTTTTCTTCAGCGAGCTTTTACATTGTGAAAACGTAGTCTTGCCTACCGTGTCAAAGATAATGTCGTAAGTCTCTCCGTTTTTCGTAAAATCCTCTTGTGTATAGTCTATTACCTTGTCAGCTCCTAGTGATTTTACCATTTGAACATTCGCAGTACTGCACACACCGGTAACTACTGCTCCAAAGTACTTGGCCAGCTGCACCGCAAAAGTCCCTACACTCCCTGAAGCGCCATTGATAAGAACTTTTTGTCCAGGCTGGATGTTGCCTTTTTTGAGGAAAATCAGGGCGGTATTTGCTCCAATAGAAAGAGCAGCGGCCTCTTCATAGGTCAAATTGTTCGGTTTTGCTGCCACCGCCCCGTCTTCGGGCAGGCATTTATACTCGGCGTGTGCACCAAAATTCACCTTGAAGGTCGATGCGAATACCTGGTCACCTGCCATGAACCGTTTTACATCTTTGCCCACGGCTTCAACTTCACCGGCTAGTTCCATTCCGAATATCGGATTTCTTGGTTTCTTGAAACCTAAAGCGATTCGACCGGGGAGCCAGAACATGGGAGGAACTGTAAAACTTCGCATTCTACAATCCCCTACGTTTACGGTTGTCGCATGCACTTTTACCAATATTTCATGGTCTTTGGGCGTAGGTTTTTCGACCTCTTTGAGCTGGAGAACCTCCGGTGGTCCGTATTTGGTTGCTACAATAGCTTTCATTTTGGAATCCTGCCTTTGTTGCCAACCCTTTTCGTTACATTGCGAAGCTGCAGAATAGGTAGATTCATTGGTTTTTCTCCTTTATTTATGATTTAACGCGACTGACCGAGATTAATGGCATTCCCAAATCACGGACTTTTCTTAAGAATCCATGCAATGCAGCCTGATCAACCGGACCTGTTAATAGCGTATTACCGTTCTCTTCAAGCTGTATGGTGAGGCCCTCGAACCAGTCGGTCCAAACAGGACCCAGATGTCCCTTGATCCTGATTTGGTAGACGATAGAATCATTTGCATCCGTTCTGGAATTTTGATTATTTGACATTACCTCTCCTTTGTGAGCCTGTTTGTTGTTTGTGAGGGGCCGGCCGCTTGCGAATGGCCCCTTCAGCCACGACGAGGTTGATCACCCAGCCCGCGCCCATCAGGAGATCTCCGCTGAGTTCACTCGGCGGGCCGATGATCAATTCCCCGGCCATCAGGGTCAGCACCTGCGTGCCCGCGCCAAGTCCGATCGCGTAGCCGCGCATCATCCATGCGCGGTGCCTGATCACGTCCCCTCGCCGGATCGTGTTAAAGCCGAGGATGATGGACACGACCATGGCCGACCCAAACAGAAGCCGCAATGCATAAAGCAGCTCACCCGTGCCATCCTTTCGGGTATAGAAAAGGGTCATCCACAGCGCGGAGAGCCCAACCAGCAGGCCGCATATAATCAGGAGCTTCCCGGCCGCGCGGTGCCAGCCGGGCCTGCGCCGCCGGAAACCGGAAGTGAACTGGAACGGGCCCAGGATGGCAAATACAGCGGCACACAGGATATGCAGCACCACCGGCAGGGGCGACGCAGAGAACCGTGCGTCGGCCGGCATAATTTCCGCGCCGCCGACCAGCTCGGTTACGCGGAAGGCGCCGAAGACGAGTGGAAGGGCGCCTAGCAAGAGCAGTGCGGCGACGAGCCACTTTGCCGAACCTGCTTTTGCCGACACTTTAGTTATCTGTGTCATGGGTTTCCCTAACTCATTGGGCTGAGGCACATCAGAGGCTTGATCTTCATTGAAGTTATTCACTTTCATTTTTCGACGGGTTCCGAGGCTTGCTTGCGCCGTTCCGACCAGAGAGCATAGCCCAGCCAGGCCAAAGCTATCCCCACCGGCACCGCAACTTTCGGCTCGTGCTCGGGCGGAAGCAGCGCAGCCACGGGGGACAACACGGACCCGACGACAAGCAGACCGGCCGCCAAGCGCGGCAGGATGCCGGCACGGAATGTCGCGATGCCAAACAGCAGGCCGCCGAGGATATACAGGGTCCCTGTAAGCGTCCATATATTTGCGAGAACTCCGAAGTTCGTATCGCCGGCGGAGCTGTTGAAGCTCCCTATGAAGCCCTCCGCTAGCGTCGGCGCTTCGGTCGCCAACAGCGGCAAGATAGTGACTTCGGCGAAGGTAAAGGGTACTGTGAGCACCCAACTGAGGCTATACAGGAGAAAGCCGGCCAGACCAAGCCACCCAGCCTCTTTCACTTGCCTGGCGTAGAGCCCCGTAATGCCGAGCAGGAAGAAGAAGCACATGGCGGTGGCCAAGGCGTGGACGATTGCCCATTGGGTGGTGGTGACTGACGAAACAATGTTAGCTTGATGGAACATCCCAACAACAACCACGTAAATTATCCCTGCCACCATAGCTGATAGACCTGCCCAGCGGATGAGGCTCGAGGTTGTTATCTTCATTTTGCTCTCCTGGTTGTTTCCTTTAATAACTGCGGTCTTACGATTGGAATTCATGTGTTTCTCTCCTTTTTCGATCGATTGTGATTTGTGTCGGTGTTGATGGTCCTCCGTTGATACCTTTGTGTGACTCATTTTGCGTCTCCTTCATGTTTCTCCTGTGGATGTATCTCCACATCGTCGTTCCTTTCTTAATTAGAAGATACACGTTCATGTGGTGAGACGGCATCACCACATGTGGTGATTGATGTGGTGATTTGTCAATCGGGAGGCAGTGCGGGAATGAGAAAAAGCCCCGGCACGGTTTGCTAAACCTGCCAGGGTCGGAGTGAATTTCTTTTTGGGGGGTGGTATATAAGGGCTCGCTAGAACAAATCGAGTTCCTCCGCACGACGGACTGCTGCCCGACGGTTGTTCACCTCAAGCTTCTCGTAAATGTTCTTGGTGTGGGTCCGGAGGGTGTTCAGGGACACCATGAGTTCGCGGGCAATTTCCGGGCCACTCAAGTCGGTTCCGAGCAGCCGAAGCACGTCACGTTCACGTTCGCTGAGTGGCTCGATCATAACCTGTTTGGCAGGTGTTCTGCCCTCTGCCTTGTCATAGGCTGTCAGGAGGTGACGGACATAGTTCAGGGCGATCCCTTGTTTCACGGCCGCTTCCAGCAGTGCCGCCATGGGTCGGCCTTCGTCCACAAAGATGCGGAAGTAGCCCTCTGGCTCAGCCAGGGTCAGGGCGCGTTCCAACGGCACAAGCGCAGCAAGGATGTTGCCTTGCATATGGTGAGCAAGTGCCTGCACGACCAGGATTTCGATCGCGCTTCCCGTCCTCTCGCCTTCTTCCGCTGCTTGTAGGAGGCACTCCAGGAGACCCATAGCCTCAAGCATGGAACGGTCTGCATGGTCGCTCTTATACCGGGCCAGGAGTGTCTTGGCCAGGGTGATGTGCTCGAATTCGCGCAGGTAGCAAAGGTCGTCCCGGGCGGACAGGCCAAGCTCCCGTACCCACTCGAGGGCTTCATCCAACCTGCCCTGCGCGACCCACACTCGTGTTTTCAACGCCGATACAGGACGCACATTGGGGAAAAAGTCACTCACATACAGGTGCTCTGCCTCGTGGAGCAGGTCGAGCGCACCGTCCAGATCTCCTTGAGCCTCCCGTACTCGAGCCATTGCGACGCGCCAGCGATACCGGTTTTGCGGGAACCCGGTGTGCTCGCCCTGCTCCTTGCTTCTCAGCAGGTGCTGCGTGGCGGCAAGCAGATTGTCATGCTCACGGCAGAGCTCACTCATTCCCACGTACATGTCTGCCGTTCCCCGCATCGCAGGTTCGCCCTGCTCCGTCGCAAGCTGCAATCCCCGCTCATAGATACGCATCGCCTGGCGGAGTCGACCTTGTGTAATCCTTATATCAGCCAGAGCGATTGAGCCCCCGATTGCGTCAGAGATGTTCCCGGCCAGCTGCATGCTAGCCATGCCATCGGCAAACATCCGGTGCGCTTCCTCGAGATCTCCGTTTGTCCAGGTTGCGAGTCCCAGGAGCGCAGCTGCCGCTCCGCGCCGGAGATGGTCGTCCTCAGGTGCGAGGTCGAGCACCCGCCGGGCGTATTTCATGGCGGCGTGTACATCACCCAGTGCTTGGGCATGCGCGGCACGGTACACGGCAATCGAACCCGGGAGACGGCGAAATTCCTCTTCGTCCACAATGACCATCTCATCCAATGGAGCTTTTGGTTGTTCGCGTTTGTCTGCTGTCGTTCCCAGCCACCGTTCGGCGTCACGCAGTCGGCCCTCAGCAGCCTGTAACTCTCCGTTAGCAAGTAACACCCAGGCATACCCAACGCTAAGCACAGGCCTGCAGTGGAGCAACTCGTCGGGGAGCGCCTTCAGCCAGCTGAGCGCTGCAGCCTCCTGTCGACTCCTGCGCACGGCTGGCAAGGCCAGCTCGATCAAGTCCGACGCTCGCGCGAAATCCTCGGCTGCCAGCGCGTGGCGGATCGCATCGGCCGCAGAGCCATGCTGCTCGTACCACATGCTCGCACGCCGATGCAGCGTAGCTACCTGATCGGGCTGATCCGCCCTCAAATGCGCAGAGAGAACCTCGGCAAAGAGGTGATGATAGCGATACCAGTGCCGCCTGTCATCCAATGGAACGACAAAGAAGTTGCCTCGCTCCAGGGCCACCAACCGCGAGTTGCCTTCCTCCTGGCCGGTAACAGCATCGCACAGCGGGCCATGCAACCGGTCGAGAATAGAGGTCTGAAGTAAGAAGCTCCGGACATTACCCAGCTGACGCTGCAGGACCTCTTCGACCAGATAGTCGACAATGTACCGATTGTCTCCAGCGAATGCCCGAATGAACGCAGGAATGTCCTCGCGCCCCTGCATCGAGAGTGCCGCAAGCTGGAGCCCCGTAATCCAGCCTTCGGTACGGGTCTCCAGTGCAGTAATTTCGTCGGCCGAGAGACTCAGGCCCATCACCATGTTGAGGAACGTGACCGCTTCGACGGGAGTAAAGCGCAGATCGGCGGCACGCAACTCGGTCAAGTCGCCTTTGGCGCGTAATCGGCCCAGGGGAAGCTGCGGATTCTCACGGGTGGCGATGACCAGGTGCATCTGTGGCGGGAGATGCTCGAGAAGGAAGATGAGGGCATCGTCGATCTGTTTGGCACCTATAGCATGGTAGTCGTCAAGGACGAGGACGAATTTGTACTGGAGGGCTGAGATTTCATTGAGCAGGATCGTTAGAATCGATTCGGTAGATGGTGGGTGTGGGGATTGGAGCGCACTAACCACACCTTCTCCAATATTCTCCGCGATCGTCTGCAGAGCAGCGACAAGGTGAATCAGGAAGCGTGTAGAGTCGTCATCCCCTTCGTCCAGCGATAGCCATGCGACTGGTCGATCGCAACCGGCGACCCATTCGCTGACCAACGTAGTCTTGCCAAAGCCAGCGGAGGCAGAGATAAGGGTCAGCTTGCGGTCCAGACCCTCGTTCAGCCGCCCCATTAGGCGCGGTCGGAGGACAACTTTAGTCCGTGGCAGGGGAATATATAGTTTAGTTGCTAAAATTGGCATATTCATAGATTAATATTATCACGAAAATTAATTCTGCCCATATAATAATTTATACATTCAGCATCTGATGATCTACATATTTCATTACATTATTCGAGCAATGTCGAATGTACTTGCTGTCATCAAATAATTTACTTAGCATAATCCCCCCTTCTATCACGGCAATAATGTAGCTGCATACCTCTTCAGGATCTATATCACTTCTGAATTCTTTATTCTGAATGCCTTCCGCAATGATGTTGGTTAACCGTTCAAATAAGATTGTCATTGCATGTTGAGCTCTTTCTTTAAGCTGAGGGTGTCCATCGTCGCTTTCAACAGCCGTATTTAATATCGGGCAACCGCCTTCCAATACATTATTTTCAATGATATCCAAATATACTTTGCATATAGCTAGAAGCTTCTGTTTTGAGTTAGTGGCGTCCTTCTGTGCATTGGAAAGCAACAATAGAATTTGTGAAAAAGAATAGTCAAATGCCGCAAATGCAATCTCATCTTTGTTTTCAAAATGATTGTAAATTCCGCCTTTGCCTATACCGCAGCGATCTATAATTTCAGAAAGGGAAGCCCCCATATATCCTTTTGTATTAAATAACCCTGCCGATTCGCGAATGATATGTTCTTTAGTCATCTGACCCTTACGCATGATCAATCCTCCACTCAAAAAAGTACCGTTTGGTCTTAAAAGGATTATACTATTTTTTTAACACTTAGCAAGAATACTTGGTTCCCCGATTCATTATCTCTCTGCCGGAATAAAAATATGTTGCATAATAGGTTTCGCTATGTTAATTTAAAACAGACCGGTCGGTATCATATTTGGAGAGGATTTGTTGTTCATGCAGAAAAATATTATTACAGTTCGAGGAAAAGAAACCTCTTATTTGGATTTCGGCAGTTTGGATGCGCCGGCAGTTCTTTTTTTACATGGATTCCCTGAGTCTTCATTGCTTTGGAAAGAAGCAGCCCTGGCGGTTCAGAAGGCAGGATATAGAGCTATCGCTCCAGACCTTCCCGGTTTTGGACAGAGTGAGGCCTTCGATGAACCGTCTACATGGGAGCGGTATATGGAATTTATTAGTGATTTTACAGCTGAGCTTTCCATCGGGCAATTCCACCTTGTCACCCACGACTGGGGAGTCTTGATTGGTACAAGGTGGGCTTGTACATATCCCGAGCGTGTACGAAGTTTAATCATCTCGGATGCAACTTTTAGTCCTGATTTTGAATGGCATAAAGACGCATTAATAATTCGTTCTCTTGGCGGAGGGGAGCAATGGGTTGCGTATCTGCAAAACAAACCCGTATTCGAAGGATTTATGAAAAAATCCGTCCCGAATGTATCACAAGCGGTTATTGAGGATTTCTATCAGCTGTTTTCAGATCCTCTCAAAGCTAAAATTACATTAGAACTGTACCGCTCAGGAGATATGGATAAGCTTGAAATTTATCGTGGACGCTTGGCTGAACTTCTTCCGATGCCAATAACGATCCTATTCGGGGAGCACGATTCCTACATACATCCAGAACTTGGCCTGAAGTTGAGGAATGAAGAGCTGCCGCACGCCTCCTATCACATCATTCCAGGAGTTGGCCACTTCATCCCATTGGAAGCTCCAACACAATTTATAACCGTTCTTACACAACACCTTAACAAGGTATAAGTAAATCCGGGTTACCGATTCTTAGAAAATTCCATAACTAGGGGGTGCTACCCATGACTTTAACAATCCGACATATCCGTAATGCCACCTCACTTATTACCATGAACGGGAAAATAATTCTTGTCGACCCTATGTTAAGCGACGTAGGGCAGCTCCCTCCTGTTCCTTTTACGAGGACTTTACGCAGAAACCCAATCGTGCCTCTCCCAGTATCTTTAAATACCTTTGAAAATATAGATGCCATACTCTTAACTCATGTACATTTCGATCACTTCGATAAAACAGCAAAGTTGATTCTTAACAAGAAGATCCCCGTCTTTTGCCAACCTGCGGACCTAAAACATGTTAAATCCTGGGGCTTCTATAACGTTTATACAATAGACGATATCAGTGAATGGTGCGGGATCGAAATTAAGTGGATTAGCGGGCAACACGCAAAGGGGATCGTATCAAAACTGCTTGGTCCAGTATCCGGATATATTCTTAGCACGCCAGATGAGGGTTCCTTATATATAGTAGGGGATTGCATTTTCACAGATCCTATCAGTCAGGTTTTTGAGCGGTATCAACCCCGAGTTTGTATTTTAAATGCACCTAGGGCTCAGTTGCTGTTGGGTTCGATTATAACTATGACCCCTCAAGATATCATTAAGATCTTGAATATATCTCCCGCATCAAAAATTGTAGCCGTGCATATGGATGCAATTAGTCATTGTACGTTAAAAAGAAAAGATTTGTCCCAATACCTGGAGCAACATAATGTGCTCGATTCGGTTGTCATCCCCCAAGATGGCGAGTTCATGTATTTTTGAACAGGATAACTGTGGTGAACACGAATTCTGTTTAAAGAATAGCTTCGGAGAGGTTGCTGTTTATGAAAAGAAAGGCGGTTGTCCAGAACGTTAGTTCTGCCCAACCGCCTTTAAACCCCTATGCCCTAAAAGCTTCTTTTATTAATTATAAGCCGTAGCCATATTGATATTTATCGTTTACGGTAACTGGCAGTTTGCCATTTGCTTTTATAGTGCCATAAAGCACCTTCAACACAGCATCAATGGAGTATACACAATCGCCATAGGCACAAATGCAATTGGGATAAGGCGACATTTTCCTCATTATATATGGGCTCCCAAAAATAAGCAAAGCTGCATCTGTATGTTGTTCCTTAATAAATTCAATCAACTCCAATTGCGACTTGGGGACCGTTCCGCTGCCCTCCTTGTAAGAAAGAACCCTGACAAACGTCGCGTAAATGACATGATCGTAACGATTGCCCGCCAGGGTCTGTGTGACTTTTGCAAAATCTTCCTCAGTAGCATGCTCGTTGACAACTATCATCTCCAAATCGCTTACATGCTTACTGATCTGTGAATGGAGATAACCAGTCTTACCTTTGACTACATAACCTAAATCTTCCGCTTCCATCCCCTCTTCTTCACCTTTAGTAGCGATGAGGAGTGTTTTTTTGTTGGCAAATGGCAAGCTCGCCGCTTCTAGAACCGTTACAGACTTGTCGGCGATTTCCGCCGCTACTGCAGCATGTTCTTGGGAACTTACGATTTTCCGGGCCTCTTCCAATTCGATCGGGTACTTATCAAGTAAATTGAACTTCTCTTTAATCTCGAGTATTCTCCTCACGGAGTTATCAATTTGATCGATCCCGATTGCCCCAGTTTTCACAGCATTGTAAATGGACCGAAATGTAATTTCCGGATCGGATTCATAATCCTGAAGAATGATGTCGTGCCCCGCCTTCACAGCCAAAACAGCCGATCGCTCGATTCCGTAATGCGTCTTGATTCCACGCATGGTTAAGCTGTCGGAAATAAGCAAGCCTTGAAAACCGAAATCATCACGCAGTAAGTCGATCATTATCGTTTTTGACAATGTAGCAGGAACCTCCTCTTCATCTGGAGCGAGAAGGGCAGGATACAAAATATGAGCCGTCATTATGCCCATCAGACCTTTTGGGATCAACTCCCGATAGGGCCGGAGATCGACATCCATCAAATAGTCTTTATCGCGTCGGACCACCGGCATGGAAACATGTGAATCCTCTTGTGTATCCCCATGTCCCGGGAAGTGTTTCGCTGTCGGGATCACTCCGGCCTCCTGCATTCCTTGAATGAGCTCTGCAGCCATTTCTACGATGAGGTCGACTCGGTCGCTAATCGCTCGGGTATTGATGATTGGATTATCGGGATTCGAGTTGACATCCACTGTCGGGTTACTAACAACGCCAAAACCAATAGAACGGGCTTCCTTGGCGATAATGTAGCCCATCTTGTAGGCAAGCTCTTTGGAGCGGGTTGCACCAAGCGCCATTAGCGTTGGGAACGATGTCCCGAAGTTAAAGGTATCAGCGAGACCGTTCTCTGCATCCAAATAAAAAAAAAGCGGAGCGGATGCAGCGGATTGATATTCATTCACCCAGGATACTATGTTCTCTAATTCGCGCGACCCTTTCGTTGTAAACATAACCGCCCCGATTGCGCCGATCATGCCATCCACATTCATTTGACTGGCCTTCTGCGCGAAATCATGTCCTCTTACGACGATCATTTGTCCTATTTTTTGCTCCAACGATAAATGGTCCATCCAATTCTCGACACTTCCAATCAATGGAAACACTCCCTAATATCCATTTTTGTCTTGCATCCGGAGTACCAAATCTGCTTTAGTGGAGCTTCGGATTGAGTGCGATTTGCGTTATTGTACCATCTTTGTATTTCCTGTATTAGTAACGATCTGTCATCCGATTGTCAAGCTGTTCAAGCACAAGCGGCCAGGCTTGTTCGTGTTGATTCTTCGAATCCTCATCTGGAAACCCCGCATGCGTAAGACGCAGTCGTGTTCCGTTGCCATTAGATTCAAGCTCCACAGTAACAACCGTTTCCGCTCCCTTGGTTCCACCAGCCCCCATAATCCATGTGATTTCGACTAGACGGTCTTGCTCAAGCCTCAGAAACCGTCCGTAATGAGGATGACGTTTTTCCTCGAAGACCGTCTCAAAGAAGAAGACCGTATTGACTTCTCCCTTCATTAACACTGTTCCAGGTGCTGCGAACCAACGGTCAAGCTGCTTGGTCCATGCTCGAAAAAGCACATCGGGCGGTGCATCCATCATGCGCTCAACCGCCAGATTGAAAGGTCTTGCTATAAGGTCAGGTACAGTAACAAGCTTCATACTAGCTCTCCATTTCTTTGTCGGGTTTAACCGAAGCAGATTTCCTTTGTTTATAATTTTATATTTATTCCTCTTCCGAGTCTACGATATCCCCTTTTGGAAAGAATAGATTTATATCAAATAATATCGAATGCGCTGAAAAGAGTGATGAAAATGAAGGCAATTACCTTTAAAGCATTTGCAATCACGAATGAAATTGATTTGAACAAAATAGCCATCCATTGCGGCATTCCCAAAAAATACACCTGGGAACAACCATTAATCCTGAAAAGCGATATTCTAAAATCCATCCTCCATAAAAATGTGGACGAATCGAAAATGGTGCTTGTTTTTTCCTTTGGCAGCATTGTCTTTATAAATCACCTGCACAGGGATGAGATAACGGGCTTTTTGGAGTATATTCATTCCTTCGAGCCGGACATTGATGTCCAAAATACAGTTACATATACGGACGATTACAGCCTGCACATCGGAGAGACCGAAACCATCGAGTTGACGGACGAATTTGTGGTGGTACCTGAATATGAGATTTTCTATCCTGAATTGATAGCCACTGTGCTGGCCAAATCGGTAGCGCTTGAGAAAACGGAGGAACAACTCGGAAAAATCCACGACAAGCTAGAATCCATGATAGACCGGTTGGAAAAAGGAAAGCTGAGAATCGGCAATAAGGAATTGGCAAGCACAACCGCGAAAATCGTACGCCACGAGTATAACACTCTTGCGTATATCATGATTCTGGATAAACCTGATATTACATGGAGCAGCAGCACTGCCGGCGAATTCCACGACAAGATGCTGGATTTTTTTGAACTGAATGATCGATATAAAATATTGAAAAGCAAAACGGATATACTCTATCACATCATGGAGGGGTTTTCCACTATTAGCCATTCGATTCGGGGACTATTCGTTGAATGGATCATCGTGATTCTCATTGTCATTGAGGTTGTCCTGACACTTTTAGAAATTGCAGGAGTGATTCCATGAGGTCGATAGCGGAATAGAAAAAGCTGCCCAATAGCAGATTATCTACTAAAGAGCAGCCTTTCTATGCAATACATGCAGACGGATGGAGTTAGAGCCACTCGTTCTTGGCCAGCTCCGATTGGTCGAACTGTCCTATATGGACGAACTCGCGATAGGAACGGTGTATATGCTCCCTCATTACCGCTTCAGCCTGGTCCGGATCTCCTTGCTTCAACGCCTCGATCAGTTCCCAGTGCTCTGCCACTTCCCTTTCCTTGCTGAAGGTTCGGCCGACAATCCGGTTGACTAATTGAATCCGAAACGAGATGTACTCGAACATGCCAAGCAGAACAGAATGTTTGGACAGCTTGAAAATGTAATGATGAATATACCCGGAATCTTGCGACAAGGAGAGGATAGATTCGTCTGCCAGCTTCTCCTTCATGTCACTATAGAACTGTTCCAAATGCCGAATATCCGTATTAGATGCGTTATGAACGGCTAATCGGATGGCCATCCCTTCAAGCACAGCCCTATAGGAGTATAATTCAAAAATATCTTTGGCACTGAACGTTCGAACTAACGGCCCTTTATTCGGGACGATCGTCACAACCCCTTCTCCTGCAAGTTGACGAATAGCTTCTCGAATCGGAGTTTGACTAATATCGAGTTCACGGGCCAATCTGGTCTCTACGATCCTGTCCCCAGGATTCAGTTCACCGGCAATGATCTTCTGCTTGATCAGTGACACAATATCAGATCTTAAGCTATGTTTGTCTGTGGCATTCAATTGATCGGATTCCAGCATCATTATCCACCCTTAGTTAATTATATAATATTGTCAAATTATATATTATCATTGGCGGAAGTCAATATCTTTAAGAAAACAACCGCCTCTTAAGCAGCAGAATAGCTATTTAAGAGGCATGATTACTATAACGGTCTACGGTTCATTATTTGTATTGTCGATCATACGCTTTTTGCATTGTGCTCAAATATTTATCATATCCCAATTTCTCTATATCCTTCTTGTATGCATCCCAATCTTTGTCGATATCTTTTTTGCCTGTAATGAATTCCATGATACTTTTTTCTACATAATTTGTAAGTTGAGTTTTCGGCTCGGCAATGGCTTCCGCTTCATCCTTCTTGTAGAAGATCGGCGGTGGAATGATGCTTGCACCGTATTGCTTATAATCATTCACTGCAGCATTCCATAGGATTTGTTCCTGGTTAAAGGATCCGTCGTTCGATACGGCTAGTGTGCCCTTATCATCAGCAGCTGCGTACAAAATACCCACGCTCGCCCAGAACTGATTGGTTGGTGAGCCCCATTGGAACGTCTGCTTCCATAATGCCTGTTCGCCGTTTAGTCCTTTAACACCCTTCTCAGGTTTCACCCATGTTGCCCCTTCTTGACCATAGAAGAAATTTCTCCATTCAAGATCATGGGAATAGTCGACTGCCAAGGCATCACCAAGGCGGAAAGCGGCCCCCGGGTTATCAGCAGATTTGGTAATGACGTATGACGGTGCACCGAATGGTTCGTACCAAGGTGTTATTCGTTTGCCATTTGATCCTTTTAGCGGAGGTACAACGACAAATTCATCCCTAGCCCCTGGGGTATCGATCTGAATCAAGGAGCTGAGTGCTCCATCAGCAAAGGCGCCAACGCGGTTGCCGTCCGGACCGCCGATCAGCACTTTTGCTTGGTCAACTTTTAAGGAGAATGCTTCTTGGTCAAGCAGCTTTTCGTCATACAATTTCTTCAGGTATTTCAGCCCATCCCGCCATCCATCCTGCATGTAGGAAGCTTTGATTTTATTGTTATCCATATAAAGCCATCCATAGCCTTTGCCGGTGCTCGCGACAAATGGATTCATTAGAAAGCCCGTCAAGTCCCCATTCCAGCCATTAGTAGTCGAGATTAAAGGTATTTCATCCTGCTTTTTATTACCATTCAAATCGGTTCCCTTCTGGAATGCCTTCAACACGTTATAAAGTTCGTCTGGTGTTTCCGGCATCTTCATGTTGGTCGCAGTAAGCCACTTTTTATTGATCCAGAACCGCTGAGCATACATACAGTGCATGCACTCGGACACCATTGGCAATGCATAGATATTGCCGTCCGGAGCTGTAATTTGTTTCAATAAATTAGGATATTTCTCTGTCAGTTTTTTGATATTGACGCCATCTTTTTTAATATAATCGTTTAAGGGCAGGAACAATCCTTGTTCTCCATAAGTAGCAATTTGGTCAGTCGATAGACCTGATTTCAAAAAAACATCCGGTAATTCCGAGCCGCTTGCAAGCATCAGGTTAAGCTTTTGTTTTCCTTCGTCTGCAGCTTCAGGCCCAAGCGTAAATTTCAATTTAATATTTGTTTTCTTTTCCAGCCATTTTGTAGCTACATTGTTATCCCAGTCTGTGATCCAAGAGATCTTGGGCGTATACATGCTGATTTCCTCGAGCTTCTCTACAATAGGGAACGCTCCAGGGGCTGTCAAATTCGGAGACTGCTTCTGATCCTTGGTTGTAGTGCCTTCACTTCCTCCTCCCGAACAAGCAGCGAGCAAAAGCGATAGGACTACAGAGATGATGACGACCCATTGAATACTCTTCCTTTTTTTCATCTAAATCCCTCCTTGAGATATGGTGCATATAATGAACGGCCTAAGCCGGTTCATCCTTTTATTGCGCCAATCATGACACCCTGAACGAAGTAGTGTTGAATGAATGGATAAATAATAAGCATGGGGACAGAGGAAACGATAATTAACGAATATTTCAGCAGTTCACTGAGTCCCATTTTGGCAGTTAATGTATCAATATCGACGTTCTGCATCATCGACATGTCAATACTGTTGGCGACGAGAATGTCCCTTAGAATTAATGTCAAGGGCCTTAAGCTTTCATCGTTAATATACAAGAGGGCGTCAAAGTAGGCGTTCCAAATCGAGACGGAATAAAAAAGTGCCAAGACCGCAATGATGGGTTTCGACAAAGGAAGGAGTACGGAAATCAAATAGCGCATATCGCTGCAGCCGTCAATTTGTGACGCTTCGAGCAGTTCGGAGGGCGTGCTCTGGAAGAAGGTGCGCGCTATAATGACATTAAATACTGACATCGCTTGCGGCAACAGGAGCGCCCAGCGGGTATCGATCATACCGAGATCTTTTACAAGGATATACGTCGGGATAATCCCTCCGCCGAAGAACATCGTAAAGGCAAAGATCAACATGATCACCTTTCGCGGTTTGAAGTCGCGCCTTGCCAGCGGATAAGCAGCGGCAATTGTCAAAATGACACTGATGGCCGTACCGACGGTAGTATAAAATATCGTGTTCGCGTAGCCGGTCATGATGCTCTTATTGGCAAATACCGCCTTATAACCTGCAAGTGAAAAGTCTACCGGGTATAGCCATACTCTGCCTGTCACGACAGCATTGGGCGAACTGAACGATGCACTGACTACGTAAATGAGGGGATATATAATGACAAGCAGAATGATGAACAAAAAAAGGTCGTTAGCCAGATAAAATTGGCGGTCTTGTCTGTTTATCCGTTGTTTGTATACGCTCATAGTTTTCTCCTTAGCTGAGATTTACCATAGACTGGTATTCCCGAATCGTCTGGCGAGTCCGTTAACGAAGATTAAAATCATGAAATTGATAATCGAGTTAAAGAAACCAATGGCCGTCGAGTAGGAATAGTTCGGCAAGCTGCTAAGAAAACTCAGCTTATAAAGGTAAGTCGAGATGACTTCAGAAGATGCAAGGTTCGTAGTATTCTGCATGAGATAAACTTTCTCAAAACCGACGCTCATAATATGTCCAGCGTTCAGAATAAGCAGGATGACGGCCACCGGGATCAGTACGGGTAAATCGACATATAGTACACGCTTGAACCTACTGGCGCCATCCATAATAGCTGCCTCGTGCTGCTGCCAGTCTACGGTCGATAAGACAGAGATATATAGAATCGAACTCCAACCCATATTTTGCCAAATGTCCGACCACACGTACAAGTGACGAAACCATTGATCGGAACCCATAAACATCACTGGATCGCCTCCGAAATGGCTTATCAAATGGTTGATAATACCAAGCTTGGGTGACAACATTTGATACAGCATACCGACTAGTACAACTACCGAAATGAAGTGGGGTGCATAGGTAATCATTTGCACTGCTTTCTTGAATTTGGAGCGAAGTGTAATGTTGAATGCAAGTGCTAGAATGATGGGTATTGGAAAACCGACCAGTAATCCATAAAGCGTTAAAAACAGCGTATTTCGTATGACTACTCCAAACGATGGAGAAGCAAAGAAGTTTTCGAAATGTTTGAAGCCTACCCAGGGGCTGCCTGTAATTCCTTTAGTAGCTATAAAATCTTTAAAGGCAATTTGCAATCCGTAAAGAGGGAAGTAGTGAAATACCAGGATATATGTGAACGGTAACAAAATGAGCAAATATAATTGATAACGGGCAAAAACTTCTTTTTGGATAAGCTTTAAAACCGATAGCCCTCTATTCGTTCTTACATTTGGTTCCAAGTAATCACCCCATTCAAAGTATAATGTCGCCCCTTCAATCATCATTAATATAAGACCGGAGAGAATGTTTCTGAGGGGCTGTCTACTGATTTCCCAATTAATATAAAATCAATTATCTTTATCTGTAAGCGCTTTCAATTCGTTGCCTTTTCGAAGTTTTGACCTCTTCATAATTGCGTAAAGGGAGGAGGGGGCCACCTGTAATAGTATCCCCCATGCCGCCACTTACTCACTTGAATGAATCCTGTAAATCTCCCTTATCAATAAGTACTTTTAACAGTCGTTACTGGACACCAGCGAGCTGTTTTTAAGAACGGGAGCAATATCCCCATGGCTTCTTTACTATTGATTCGTTCTAGTGCGCAGGCTGCAATAGCCGAAACATATCTATCTTTATCATTTAATGATTGCTCTAATGCAGATACTGCCTCGCTAGCTTTTGTCCCTAATCGAGTCAGGGCTAATCCCGCTGTAAAACGAACATATCCATTCACATCATCCTTTAATCTTTCGCATAGGGCAGGTACGATTTGAGAAACAGGCTCTTTGATCATACCCAGTGCTTCGGTGACATGCATGCGTACAAAATCTGAATCATCTTGCAACCATCCCATCATCTTGGGCACTGTTGAAGAAGCACTTTCCCCTAACTCGCCTAAAACAAAAGCAATATATCCATGCACATTGTTGTTTTGATAATTCGCTTCCATGGCATCAATAAGCGGTTTCAAAGCAAGGCTGCCTTGGGCGGACAATCCATATGCGGCATTGCGGATAACAGATTCCGATGAATGATTCAACGCTTGAATCAAAGTTGGAATCGCTTTCTCGCCCATCGCAGCTAATCCATATGCAGCATTTAATGCAACATGCTCCCTTTTATCCTCAAGCTCACTAGCAAGCTGCGAGATCGTCTTCTCAGCAAGTTCCACTCCATGCTCAAGCGTCTTATCCGGATTTCCCGATAGCCAATTCCACACACTCTGCCACATAAGAGGATGATCATGAATAGGGTGGATAGGCTGCGGCGGTACATATTGCAAGCTTTGATTGTTCCATTCCGGTTGTTTCGGCGCTTCTAAACGGTAGAACAGGAATTTCAACATAAAGCGGTCGAGATCAGAACGATTCGCCATGGCGGTATGCCAAATATCATAATCTATTAATGCCATAGTTCCCGCTTTGCCGCATATGGGTAATATATACTCGGATTTGTCCTCCGCGCGATTATAATAATTTTGTGTGCCTGGCATGATGGAGGAAGGCCCCATGTCTTCCGTCACGTCCTGCATATAATAAAAGATCATGGCGTACCACGGGTGATGATTTCGTACTTTCTCATTTCCCCAATAATCGTCTTTATGCCACATCATTTCTTTGCTGCCTGGTCGATTATAATGTCCGTGTCTATGGGCGTCCATGATGTAATCAGGGCCTAGTATGCTCTCCAATGCCCCTGTTACGGTCGGATGATCAAAAAAACGTTGAATTTCAGGAATTCTAGGCAATAAGTTATTTCCCGGATTGCCTTCCTCGACATAGATTTCCTTAATCTTTTTGTGCAAGGACTGATGGAATTGTTCGGAAAAGTCGGTATTCAATTTCAAATATCCCTGTGCAATAAATTGTGACATTTGCTCATCGGTTAGTAATATTTTAGTTTCTTTCAATTGGTTCCCCTCCCAATTTCTAATCGTAAATTTGGACCTTGAGATACTAATTTAATTCTTAATCTCATCTTTTTAGTATCACCCCTCAATAATTGAATATAAAATGTTATAATTACATTGAATTTATACATATTATATATAATTATTTTTGGGCAGTCAATACGTTTCTTTATATGTTCAATACTTTTTTTGCTCTTAAAGTTGTAGGAACATGCCCATACAAAAAGCTGCCTTGGGCTAATCCCAAAAGCAGCTTTTGTCGCAAAGTTTCTAATAGTAGTTCTCTACGAATTACAGTCTATTTATCATATTTATAAAGACTGTGCCCGGAGTTCCTGAAGTATAAATCGCCATAGTTGTCTTTGGCCAAATACAAATCACCGTCATGATCAAGTTTAATAAAGGAATTGTCAGTAGAGGAAATTCTGTAAAGCCTTCCCCTTATAGTGGCATACACGAAACCATCGCCTCCGTTCACCAACTCTGCAGCTTTCCAGGAAGTGTTCGTATACGAGAATTCTTCGATTACAAAGCTGTCCGTTACGGTATTGGTTGACGGGTCAATTTTGAAAATCCAACCATCGGCAACTCCCCATATTTTCCCGTCCGGACCGTCTACCAACGCGGAGATCACAGACTTACTGTTTCCTGTAGGGATAGGTACGAAATGAGTGATCATTGAACTTGTAGCCGTATCCCATACAAATACTTCCGCTTTGGTTTTGGTTTTATTGGAACCCAATCCTCCCCAAACGGTAGTTCCACCAAATATTTTACCATTTTTGTATACGAGCGAAACCGGCGACTGATCATCAACCAAGCTCGACCCTTTATAAGTAGTCCTGGCTCCCGTTACCGTATCATAAACAGTAAGCCCTCCATCAAGCTCCCCGTATTTGGCAATCGTCCCTATAAATAATTTGGTACCGTTGCCAACAATGGCAAATGGTCGATCTTGCCCTTCATCAATAAGTCTGAATTTCTCAACAGGATTTGTACCCAAATTCCAAGCCTGGGTTGGATCGTATTCATAGATCTGGCCCCTCGGATAGTGGCCCAAATACAGCTTACTGCCCAACACGGCCATTCCTTCGATTTGTCCGATCCCCTTCAATTGATACTGGCTGCCGTCAGCAGGATTGTATACGCCTAGGTCTCCTGTTAATAATCCAGATGTGTACATTTTATTGTCCGGTCCGAGACCAATCGCTCGAATATCTACAAACTGCTCCTTGAAATTCAACGTTGTTTCCTTATAATTGCCTGTAGCTAAGTTATATTTATGGAGGGTGCCGCTATTTTTACCTGACATGCCAACAAGGGTATCACCCATATATCCAGTCTCATTTAATTGTACAAATCCCCATCCAACCGGGTCTGCTCCCAAATCGATATTTGTTGACGAATAGGTTTTGGTAGAGAGATCGTAAACAAATAACACGCCATCGTGCGTATAATAAACTTTATCATCGCCTGGCATTACAGGGGATACGTTGCGGGAGTTTGCAGTTGGAATTTCTGCATCCTTGACAGGCGAACCTTGCGGGTTGCTAAGCACAATCAATTTTTTGCTTGGTGTCAGTCGGGCAAACAGTACCCCATTAATCAGGTCCAGATCGGTTACCATTTCTTCACCGCTATATTCGGACGGAAGGATATTCGTCTTCACCCCCGAACTGATGTCGTATCTAATAAGATAAGCGTGAGAGCCTATTCCGAAATAAAGGATGTTGTTCGTTGGATCGAAAGCAACGGCTCTTACATAGGTCTCCCCGGTTTGAATAGAGCTATTAGTAACTTTGGAGAATGCAGACCCATTATACTTAAAAGCAAAGCTATTCGGAGAAGTTCCACCATATATCTCACCGTTTAATCCGGGTTCCAAATCCCATATATCCGTTTCTCCCGTTATCGCCTGCCCCAGATCCACTAAGCTGTTCGCGCCTGGAACATATTTATATACCTTCCCCCCGCTAGCTCCAGAGCTGGATGAGGCCGAGTAAACGCTTCCATCAGTAGCCTTAGCCATTGCTCTCAGAAGCTCAGCATTTGGAGCATCCAAATATTTTTGTGCAACACCTGTCTTAACATTAGCTTCAATGAATTTGGCGGGGTTGGCAAAGCCTAGAGTCGTATAGACCACATCATTGTTGGAGCCATCCTTGCCGAATTGAGCGGAATGAACGGCAACATCTGTAAGTTGTGTTCCTAGGTCAATCAAACTGCTGGATAAAGAAACATCATCAAAATAAAGTGTACCTGTATTGCTGATATTGGAATAGAGCTGTATGCTCGCTTTGGCTGCATTGGAGGGTGCAACTCCCGAAACACTAATGGTAGTCCACTGATTTGTAGGCGAGCTTACGGAAGCGGAGAAAGTGCCGTTGGAAACAAGAACGTCGTTAGCATCATAATAGTTAAGGTAAATGCTGGCGGTTCCGCTGCTAATGTACACCTTGGCCGAAGCATTATACGTTTGCACGGAGGAATGAGGGCCGGTTGCTGCCAGAGGAATTTTAGAGCTCGTCATGCCTAAAGATGCAGACGAGCTGCTGTCCACCATTTTCAAGCTGTAGCTTCCTCCATATACGGTGGCCGTATCAGCTGTAACTGTACCAGTTCCGCTTTTGGTCCATCCTGACAGATTGCCATCCTCAATCCCCGGGTTATTCAAAGTCTTTACGAGGGTTACATCATCTAGATATGCTTTTACAGTATTAGTAGCGGTTGAATAAAATTGGATTTGGGCTGTGACGGCTCCTGCAGGAGCTGCCCCCGTAATACTAATCGGTTTCCATTGATTGAGGGGCGTTCCATAGAATTTGGACTGGCTTGACAATAGCAGGTCGCTTGCATCATAAAATTTAAGGTAAATGCTTAAACCTCCGTTATTTACATAAGCCATTGCTGATGCCGTATAATAGTTGCCTGCGAGAATACTGCTTATTTTATCGCTGGATGCTGTAAGTGTCGTGGATGAGCTAGTGTCTTCAAACTCCATAGAATAATTGAGACTGAACTTATTCGCAGTCGAGATTTGTATGGTCCCCGTACCCGATTTTGTCCAGCCCGGTATCGTTGCAGCATTCAAGTCATCGTCAAACTCAAAGTCTCCATTATTTATTACTAGCCCGAAATAATTGTCTAACGTTGCGCTTGCGGAAAATGCGCCGAGGAAGAACAAGGAACATACGATCATAAACATTCTTAATGGACTACACCATTTTTTCATCATGAACCTCCACCTTTCATTTGAAATTGTGGTAACAGCGCCCCTTCAAATGAAATCGAAGAGGCGGGCGCACTTCACGCTCCCCTCTTCAATTCCTGATTGAATCGAAATCATGGATGAAATTGCAACAGCTTCTCCTTCATAAGTCCCATGCTGATCCCGGAGGAGATCTCCGCGACCGTCCATCCCGATTCTATTACCCACGGGCCCCAGCCTACATCCTTGGGCAGTCCGTATACTTCACGGTGCCGAACATCATAAGCGCGAGCCCATGCTCCGTCCAACTGCGGGTTAGAGCTGTGAAGCTGGCTGCCGCATAGGAAGCGGACGATCCGGTTCCACAACGTTTCGAAATACGGGTCTTTGGTAACGAGATAAGCCTGCGCGAAGCCGACAGGGAGCCAATTGAGCGAATATAGCAGATCGGTGACAGGATCGCCATTGCGGCTGAGCAAGGTGCTTTCCTCACCTACCGGGGCCGAGCCGCGTCGCGCCTTATAGCCCGTGTCCCACTCCAGGTAAGCTCCGCTCGGTTCATGCCTGAACCGCTCCAAATCCGCACAGATTCGGTACAACCAGTCCCGGTGCTTCTGCTCCCCGGTCTCCTCGTACAGCCAAGCCGCCGGCAGCACCAGCCTGCACAACTCTTGAGTCTCACTGTGCTCTCTAGTCGTATTCGGGTAAGCCCGCATCAGCGTTTCTAACCCTTTGACGCCGACATCTCGCAAGTCCGGGCGGTTGGCTACGCGATGCGCTTGAAGAAGGGAAGCCAAATAATAACCGTTATAGTGTCCGCTTGGAGAGTTCCCATCCCGCTGTCTGAGGTCCAAGATCGTTTTTTCATTGAGCAAATGACCTCGAGTAAAAGATACCCGAGTCCCGTCTGTTCCCGTCGTATTCACGAGAAATTCAAGGGCATCCAGACACTCCCGGAGATAAGCACTGCTCCCTGTATACCGCTGTTTCAGCAGTTCTCCGTACAGCATCCTGGCAACATCGTCCTGATAAGTGATGTCCCACTGGGATTTGGACCAGCGCATCATTCCTTTTAGCAGCGGGTCTTCCTTCTCTTGGAATATGTCAAACGCAAAGCCGATCAGCCGCTCGGACATGTCCAAGCTGCTCCGATCCCCTGTCAGCATGCCATGCATGAAAAACGCGAAGGACGTCTCGCCAATACAATCTGATCGTACCTCAGTAAGCACACGCGGGCGTCCATCGGGATAAATCTCGGTGGCGATTCCTTCCATCAGACCATCGCGGCCGTCATTAAGGAGCAGCCCCGACCGATGGAACCATTGAACAGCCTGTTCCGTGCTTTCGAGGAAATGGTTATCCGAAGATTCATCCCCTCTGCCAAGACGTGTTGTGTAAGCGGGCTGAGGACATTGGAGTGAAACTGGTTTTTCGACCAACCATTCCAAAATCAAGGAAATCACCGACTTCCAATGTTCAGCTGGAGAAAACCGTGCTTGGATGTAGTTGCACAAGCGGAAGGAAGCCATCATGAGCGACCCCGAACGATCGATCCACAGTCCCCAACGTGTCGGCGGTCCCGGCTTCAACTCCTCCGTCGGCACCTGGCCGTGCTCACTAGAGGACGAGTATTCCAGAATAGGAATTCCACCCTCGTACATTCCGCCCTGTGCGCTGATCATCAGGTTGCACTGATCGTCGAGCAGGCCCCCGCGGTTCAACCCGTTCCGGTCTTCTCCCACATACACGAGCCGATCGTACCGAGTAGTCGACGTCATGCCCGCCTGGTAATAATGCGCAATGCTTCCTGTATACTCGGCGAAAACCCGTACACCCTTGCTCATTGCCTGTTCCAGACTATTTCGCATGCGGGGATCAGGGATGAAGGGTTCTTCATCCGTGCCGCCGAGCAGGCAGATAGCATCAAAGCTTTCCCAATCCGCCTGGTGAGCGTTAACCGGCGAGATTGAGATAACGTCAATACCCGATAAGCGGAATGTAGTCTCTAGATCTGAAGATTGCGAAGCCACTATGGCGATCCGAGCAGTTGACCCAGCTTTACTTTCCATTCTCCTCCACCTCTATATCTCTAGTTTCCTTCTATATTGCGAGCATTGCCTCTATATCTGCTTCTAAGGCTTTTCTCGCCGCTTCAGTTGCATCGGCTGCCTTCATGCTTAGATGCTCCAACGCTTTGTTCAAATGATGGGCCTCTTGATCAAGCTGCCCTGCAGACCTGTGGTGCGCCGCCTGATCCAACGAATTGCGCAGCTGCATCGCAAGCGGATGCTGCAGTTGGCCGCTTGCTTCGTAAGTGTCTAACAGAGATGCAACAGACTCGTAAGTGCTCGTAACCCGGATTGCAACGGGTGCCGATTGCATCGTTTGCCCGTTCAGCGTAACACGGACGAACACTTCGGCGGTGCCGGGATCAAAGGCTCGCAGCAGGCTGCTTTCGGCTGCAACCACACTTGGCTGAGAGCTGACGATCTCGATTTGAGCCTCCGTCAAGTTGGCTGTTGCTCCGTCAATGGCCGCCGCATTAATGTGAATAGCTGCTGTATCGCCACGGTGCAGTTCAGTCGAGTCTACGGTCAGTGAAACGGATGACAAAGGCAGCTCACTCACGCGGAATACGATGGGATCCGATTGGATTACGGTCGATCCAAGCTGAATCGCAGCACGAACTTCGGCTATTCCCACACCAACAGCGTTCACCTTTCCATTAGCGATTGTCACTACATCGGGACGGCTGCTCGTATACTGGACAGACAGACCGGTCACATTGCGAGTAAACGTTCCGTCCGCTAAACGCAGACGGTCTACTTTAATCGAAGAGGACTCTGCCCGCTTTAATTCGGTCCTGTCCGCGCTAAGCTGAGCCCCTGTCGGGAGTGAGACGAGCGACGGGTCTGTATAGCGCCATAATTCATGCTTGCGGCCTTCCAACGAAGAACGCATGTACAAATGACCGTAATCATCCTGTGTCAGATTGTCAAAACCCTTCTCGCGATCCAGAATGATCACCTGTTTCGAAGCTCCGTCGATGCGGAAAAATACGCCTCTAGCAGTTCCATAGACGTTGCCGTCTTTGCCAGTCAGCATAAAGGCATCCGACCACAATGTTCCCGCATAAGAGACAGGGAAAATTTCGGATTGGTGGATGACCTGCTTGCTCACAGGATCGAATACAAACAGCCATCCCTCGTCAAAGCCCCAAATGTTGCCGTCCGGACCGATAATTAATGATGTGACCGCTTCCTTGCCGGGAACAGGTGTAAGCTCCAGTTCCTTGACACCGCTCGCAATGTCCCATACAAACAGCTTGCCTTCGGTTTGGGTAGGAGCAGGAGCACCGTACGCTCCCCAAATGGAAGTACCGCCGTAGATCTTGCCGTCTTTCTGTATCAAGGTGATAATGCTCTGGTCTTGCACGAGATTGCGATAAGTCTGGATCGAGGAATCCGCCGGATTATATACAGCGAAGGCGCCGCCCAACTGTCCATATTGAGGGACGGTCCCCATGAACACTTTGCCGAATTCTTCCGATACCGCCATGCCGAAAGGCCGGTCCTGCAAGCTATCGGCCGGCAGCTTGGCGACTTCCTTCGGAGCCCAAGGCTTGCTTGTATCAAGAGCACTCAACCGCGCTTGCGGATATATCCCGAAGTACATCGTAGACCCTAGAAACGTCATGCCTTCCGCTTGGCTTATACCCGATGTGCGCATCTCGATGCCGCCCGTGTTCGGATTGTAGATTCCAGTGCCGCCCTGCGTACCCGACACATAGATGTTGCCGTCCGGACCTTGGCCGAGAGAGCGAATTTCAATCGGTTGCCCGGGAACGTCAACCGTTTTGCTGCGAATCGTTCCCGTCGACAAGTCATAGGTCAGAGCAGCATTGTAGCCCATCCAGGAGGACAGAATATCGGGAGAACCGCTGCCCGTGCCAGCTCCATTTATAATAGAAGCGGATTTCCAACCGTTATACCCGCCAAGACGGATCACTTTCTCCAGCTTCTTCTCGCTGATTGTGTACGAATACAAGTGAGCGTCACCCGGCACGAACATGTAAGCTTTGTCCCCTGCAGGTGAAGCAAGCGTATTGGCAGATGCTTTGAGCACCTGTGTTTCGATTGTATGTGTAGCCAAATCCATGATTATCATAGTCGACGTCTTGTTCATCTGCATGAAAAGCTTGCCGCCAATCAAATCGATGCTGTTCGGGTATTCCTCCACTTTTAGGCTGTCCGGCAGCAGGTTCGCGGAAACCGAGCCCGTTTGAAGGTTCACTTCTACAAGCCGCGCATTCGCACCCGTACCGACTATCAGGATGTCACGGCTTGCATCGTAAAGCACCTGACGGGCATATTTCTCCCCCGGAACTGGTGTGCCCAGGTCCCGGAATGCCCCCGTGACTGTATCGTACTCAAACAGTTTGCCTCCTGGATAGGTACCGCCATAAATTTTTCCATCTGGACCGTTCGTCAAATCGTAGATGTGCGTCTCCGAGCCGATCGGCTTCCCGATCAACTCTACCTGATCCGATCCGGGGACGTAGCGATACAGCTCGCCTTTCCCAGTCGTACCTATATACACATTGCCGTCATTGCCGGTTAGCACAGCAACGACTGAGGTCGTATTCGGGATTTCGAGCACCTTCACCACGTCAAGGGTAAGAGCGTCCAACACGGCTAACTGGGCAGGAGAGCCGTTCACGCTCCCACTTATATACGATCGGCCAGAGGCATCCTTGAAAGGCGTGCCCGCTACTGCGACTACTCGCTTGATAGCCGTCCCCAAATTTTCGTACGAACCTGCCGAGCTGCTGTCCGCTTGCGCATAACCTGCACTCAAGCTTCCCCATCCGAGTCCAGCACACAGGATCACTGCCGCCAACATTTTGATTAACCTAAATAATCCTTTTTTCATTAATTTCACTCTCCCTTTTTACCCCAGAAAGTGACATGATGCTCTGAAGAAGATTCCGATAACTTTCTGTGGGCTTCATTTTCGATCTACGATCTAATGAATCATTGGAATCATGCCGGTTCTAGATGGTGTAGCGGCGCAGCCGCGTCTTGGAATCCGAGTAGTACAACCGTCCCAATCTGTCCTGCGCCAGAAATTTGGCTCCGTCGTCCACTAGCACGGTAAATTGACGTGTCTCCGGTTCATACCGGAACAAATAACAATCATGGATCGTTCCATACAAAGCCCCATCCTTGCCGAACAACAACGCTGCGTCTCGCCATACCGCCTTCTTGCTGTTATCGACTTCCGGAAAAAGCCTTTCGAAGGAGACGAAGGCTTCGGAAGCGGGATTATACGAGAATAAGTAACCTTCCGCCATGCCCCACAACAGACCATCCTTATCAAATACGATAGCGGTTAAGGCTTTCAATCCGCGGACTGGAAACGGGATTCCCTTTGCCTCACGCAGCGCGATGTCATACACGAGCAGCTCCGCTTCCGTGTTCGGATCAGGCGAGATGCCTAGACCGCCGTATACCGTCGTGCCCCCGTAGAGCAGGCCATCCCGGTACAGAAGCGCTATGATGCTTAAATTGGGAAGCGGATTCCGGTGCGCCTGCCTCTCCCCAGTCGCTGGATCGTAGGTTAGAATAGCTCCGCCGAGCTTCCCGTATCCGCAAATCGTGCCGATGAACAGCTTGCCTTCCTGGGCGGCAAGGCCGTACGGACGATCCTGCTCATATTCGGCATGGTCGAACAGAAGCTTAGGATTGCTCCCGCCGGTTGGCAAGTCCCATGGTTGGGAAGGATCGTATTCGAACAGCTTGGCGAGTGGGTAGACAGAGAAGTACATCTTCCCGCCAAGCTCAGCGATGTTTTCGGTTTGACCTACGCCTTTGTATTCCGTATACTGCTCTGTTTCTGGATCGAAGACGGACGTGCCGCCGACAAGAAAAGCTCCGGTATAAATTTTGCCGTCGGAACCGGTGACAACGCACTGCAGATCGGTCGGTGCCCCCTCTACATCAAGATCAAACGCGGAATAGCTTTTGCGAGACGGGTTGTACTTAAAGATTGTTGTTTTCCCCATCCGGCTGCCGGCTCCGATCAGCGTTTTCCCTGGATAAGCGGCTAGATCCTCAAGCTCCACGAAGCCAAATCCAAGCGGCGCAATTCCAGTATTGATCTCAAGTGATTCCAACGTGTCTGTTGCAAGCTCGTAACGGTGCAGAATGCCAGCTATAGTGAAGTAAACCGATCCTTCATGCTCCGGAGAAACGCCCATACTGCCGATTCCAGATATTTCCTTCACGAAGTTCTCGGTCACCTCTCCGTCTGCCTGTTGTTCTACAGCGAACACTAGCAAGGTGTTAGAAGGGTGCAATCGTATAAAAAGCTTCCCCCCTTCCAAGTTGGAGGTGTATACAAACTCGTCATTCCAGTATTGCTCCGGAAGCAACTGCTCCTTAATAAACCCGGTCTTGTGGTCATAGCGTTTCAGGCGAGCATGCGACCCGATACCGACATAGCTGTACCGTCCGCATTCGGTATGCGCGAGAGAACGCACGTAGGATTCCCCTGCCTGGAACGGCATTGGGCCGATCGTCTGAAAGCCTTCACCCGGCTTGAACTTGTAGAACACACATCCCGGATAAGTTCCGGCGTACACCTCTCCGTCCGGGCCAGCTGTAAGGGCGTAACCGAACGAGGTCTCTGGCGTAGGCTTGCCGAGACTCTCCAGCTCGCCGTCCCATGGGGTGAAACGGTAAACACCGCCACGGTTATAGGAGGCGACGTAGACGCTTCCGTCCGAAGCCGTTCCGGCAGTAAATGCTCCTACTGCACCCGGAAGACGCATCGTCCGCACCGTTTGCTCTCTGTCCAGATCTACCTCAGTCAGTCGGGCGTCCTCACCCGATGCCCCATCCAGCACAACATAGAGTGCATCTCTTCCATCATTTGTCTTGCTGAAGGCCGATGCATGCGCAGTCGCATTGCGGATCGGAATCCCCAGGTCGACACTGCTTCCTCGACTATTGGCAATCCTTTGAATTTGCTCTTCTTTGAGGGTCATACGCTTCCTCCGTGGTATGGATTTATCCTTTAATGGATCCGATCATGACACCTTTTGCGAAATGCTTTTGCAGAAACGGATACACAATCAGAATCGGCAACGTTGCTACCAATATAGCGGCCATCTGGATCGTTTCCGGCGGCGGAGGATTCTCCGACATCAGCTCGGCCGCTCCAAGCGAATTCATGGGATCGTTAAGCACGACAATTTGCCTCAATATGACCTGAATCGGCCACTTCGTTGGATCGTTCAAATATAAAATTCCAGCAAAATAGTTGTTCCAATGTCCGACCGCATAAAACAGGCAGAACGTGGCCATTGCCGGCTTCGAAAGCGGCAAAATGATTCGAAGGAACGTTTGCAGCTCATTCGCCCCGTCGATCATGGCCGCCTCGTTCAATTCCTCAGGAATGCTAAGGAAAAATTGGCGCATCACAATCAGATTGAACGGTGCTATCGCTGCCGGTATGATGAGCGCCCAAAGGCTATCCAGCAGCATTGTCTCCTTAACGATCAGGTAAGTGGGAATCATTCCCGCCGAGAACAATACGGTAAACAGTACCAAGAATAAGATAAATGATTGCCCAATTAATTTACGGGTTAAACCGTAGGCCATTGCTGAAGTGAAAATTAAATTCACCAAGGTTCCCATGATCGTTACGTAAGCGGTCACTCCCAAAGACCGGACGAATGATTTGGAATCGAAAATATACCGATACGCATCCAATACCCATTCCTTCGGCCACAATAGGAGGTCGCTCGACATAAATTCGTGATAGCTCGAAAAAGATACGGCGAAAATGTACAGAAATGGCAGCAGCATCATAAGGGCGATGATGCCTAACAGCAATACGTTCGGGAGGTCAAACGCCAGGCTTGATAGCCTGCTTCGTCCCATCCCGTCTTTTTTGCCCGTCGACGTTTCCATCAGTAGATGCCCTCCTCCCCGAACTTTTTGGCCAACCGGTTCGCTCCCATAACGAGCAATAGGCCGATCAGCCCTTTAAATAAACCGACCGCTGTTGCAAAGCTGTAATCCGATTGATTGATCCCTTTAAAAAACACATAGGTGTCCAAAACATTCCCAATGTCCATATTGAACGAGTTCAGCATCAAAAATATTTGTTCAAAGCCGCTGTCCAGAACATGGCCTAGTCGCAAAATCAGCAAAATGATGATTGTGCTCCGAATGCCTGGAAGCGTGATATGCCACATCTGCCTCCAACGGTTTGCACCGTCCATAACGGCAGCTTCGTATAAGCTCGGGTTAATACCCGACAACGCAGCGAGGAAAATAATCGTCCCCCAGCCTGCTTCTTTCCATATCACTTGCAACACGATTAGAGGGCGAAAAAAATCCGTAATCGTCAAGAAGTCAATTGGAGGGAGACCGAATTTGACTTTCAATATCGTATTGACAAGACCACTGCCCCGCAAAAAAATCGTGAATATTCCGACCACGATAACCCAGGATAAGAAATGGGGCAAATAAACGATCGATTGGATCAAGCTTTTATAGGGCTTGCTCCTCACCTCATTAAGCATAAGCGCCAATAAGATCGGCGCCGGAAAGGCAAATGCAATCTGCAGAAATGACAGCGCTAATGTGTTCCATAGAACGCGCAATATCTCAGCATTATCAAAAATTTTAGCGAAATGCTTCAAACCGACCCATTCGCTTCCGGTAAAGCCAAGGAACGGACTGTAATCCTGGAAAGCGATTATGGAGCCGAGCATCGGAACGTATCGGTAAACGATAAAATAAAGAAGTCCAGGCAAGATAAGTAAGTATGCATACCGCTTTCGCCATAGGAGGCGGCCGATCCGGGGCTTCCGTACGGAAGCCCCTTGTTCGGCTGGAACGGGACGTAGATTCATCGAAGTTCCTCCCAGTGTTTATGTGCAGCTCTTATTCCCAAGCCGTTTTTGGATCTTTGAGTTTCGTACCGGCGTTCACTTCTTGGATCCATTGGGCTCCGCCCTTGGCCATCCATTCCTTGACCACAGTATCCCAATCCGAAATCGGACGTTGGCCGGCAATCATCTTGGTTTGCTCATCAAGAATGAATTTGTTCAGCTCCGCGCCCTTCTCAACTTGTGTTGGTGAAGCAACGGAATAGTGCGGTGAACCGTAAAATTTGCTTTCTCCGTGCAGTTTAACCATTTCCTGAACTACCGCGTCCAGAACAGGGTTGGAGTATTTATAAATTTTGTCCGATTCCTTCTTCGGCCAGGATACATCATCCAGCAGATACGATGTGGGACGAAGGCCATCCTTTAAGGCATTCGCCTTGGAAACTGCCGCGCCGTTCACCATGTCATAGCCAACACCGAGTCCGCCCATCAGCCAATCGAAATCTTTGTTGTCCGGATTCGATTTATCCGGCGCGATGATCGTACGAGGAGCCTCCGTCATTTCCAAGATGCGGCGCACTTTCTCAGGATCTTTCCCGGCTTCTGCCGAAATCGTCATAAATCCGGAGTACCCGCTGCTCGACGCGAGCCCCTTCGAGCTGTCGGGAGCGACCGCCGGAGCCATGAATGTAAATTTCGCCTTCGGATCGATTTTCACAAGACTGTCCGAGTTAGCCTGTATCATCCCGCGCGGAGTTCCAATAAAAATACCTGCTTGGCCGGAATAAAACTCTTTATTCGTGGCGTTCCAATCGATAGTGGCGAAGTCGCGCGTGATCGCGTTTTGTTTGTACAAATCCGCGAACCATTGAACCTGTTCTTTTCTTGCAGGTGAGATAATGCCTGGGATGAACTCACCCTTTTCATTTTTATGATACCAAGCAGCAGGGTCCCAATAAGCGCCAAGGTTGTAGTTCGGGTTGATATCTTTGCCGAGTGCGATGCCGTACGTATCATTTTTTCCGTTTTTATCGGGATCGTCCTTTGTAAACGCAATGGCTACTTTTTTGAGTTCCTCATAGTTTGTAGGCACCTTCAAGCCCAGATTGTCCAGCCAGTCCTGCCGGATCATCGGCAAGAAACCGAATCTTGGATAATATTTAGGAATCGCATAGATTTTACCGTCCACCCTGAATTGATCCCATACGAAATCCGGAACGGCAGACAATGACGGATACTTCTTTATGTAGTCATCCAACGGCAAAAATGCTTTCTGCTTGGCGAATTTTGCATATCGGTTCGTTAAATCGGGGGCCTCGAATGCAATCATATCCGGAATCGATCCGGACGCCAGAACTGCGCTTAATTTCTCGCCATAGCTGGCTTGCGGAACCTGATTGATTTGATAATCGACGTTATATCGATCGTTGATCAACTTGACACCTGGTGCATCGTTCGGCGGCAGCTCTCCGAAGCCGAATTTCATGGCCTTTATCGTAATCTTACGATCTTTCTCGTTCGGTGCAGGCGTCTTGGTCGGTGTTGGGTCATTAGTATTCGTTCCACCTTGGGAAGAACATGCAGTTGTAAGCACCATCCCGGCAGTCACCACGATTGCTAGTTTTCGAAATCTCATAGTAAGCCTCCTCATTGTTTAAGTATCGTACCGGATAACCATCCCTAATGTGTGCTCCGGCCTCGTTTTGTACCTTTCGTACACATCTAACACCTGCTCGAATGAAACTTGATCGGAAATCAGCGGGCCAACACGGATCAGCTTGCGATCCAGCAATCGCATATACTCCTCCATGTTGCGCCCCTCCGTCCATCGTACGAAGTTGATCGGGTAATCATGGCCGTCTCTCTCATATGTGGGATCCCCTCGGCCGGGACCGCCTGCTTTGGATACTGTCAAATTCGCTTCCTTAATGAACATAAGACCCCGATTGAAATCCATCTTCATGTCGCCGACGACAACGACTTGCCCTCGTTCTTTAACCCAGCGCAGCGCTTGATCGATCAGACTCCCATCGGAAGCGTTTGCACAGAGCAGAACAGCATCGACGCCTGCGCCTTTAGATTCCAATTGTACTGCGCTACTTAGCTCCTCTATGCTGTCCACAATCGTGCCGTCCGGAATTAGCTTCTGCAGCTGATTTCTCCGTTGCGTCAAGACATCGTAAGCGATAACCCTGTAAGAAGCTGCATGTGCAATTTGACTTACCAGTTGACCGATAATGCCTAGTCCGACTACCACTATGGTTTCCCCGAACTGAAGTGAGGCTTTGCGCAATGCGTGAATAGCGATCGCGCCTAGTCCGACGAACGAAGCCTCCTCAAAACTAATGGAATCGGGAATTGGCACAACCAAGTTACGCGGCACTAAGAGCCATTCGGCATGACGAACGTATGGTCCGCCATAACAGGCGACTCGCTGCCCTACTCTCAATCCGCCACAATCGGGATCTGCATTTACGACGTACCCAGCCGCACTGTAGCCTAATGCAACTGCTTTTTCATTCGGCCGCCGAGCGATCATAAGCTCCGTTCCAGGACTGATTGCGGAGCAGACCGTGCGGATCAACACATGATTCGGCTTCGGCTGAGGCTTAGGCTCATTGCTGGTTTGGATCAATCCTCCTTTTGCAACCACTACATTCAAATGGCTTTCCCCCTTAGAATAAATCAACCACAAACAGATTAATTCGAACATCATTGCTCAAGTGTGCGTTTGTGATATGTATCTGGTTGAATTATATCGGTGCTTAGGAAGCGCTGTCAATCCTTATTTTAGTGACAAACGTCTTTTCTTGTTTTATACTAAGCATATGAGCGTTATAGTTTTATAGCACTAAGTTCAATCAGATTCGTATCAGATGTGCACTGTTAAGCTCATTTTGATCACATTAGGCTCAGGAGGATTCAGGATGAGTAGAAAAACGAAGCAGTCTGTGCTTCGAACCAAATTAGAAGATATGATCTCGAGTATCCGAAACGACATAGAAACAGGAAAGTTGAATAGCGGGGACTTTTTGCCCTCCGAATTGGAGCTTGCCGAGCAGTACGACATCAGCAAGCATTCTATTCGTAAATGCTTGGACGTCTTGGTCGAGCAAGGCTATGTTCAGAAGATCCCTCGCATCGGCAACAAGGTAAGTAAGCCCGGCCCTGAGCCGGAATGCATATTGCGTTTCGGTTTTTATCCGTCTATGAGCGAGCAGGCAGGTTTAAAGACGCTTGTAGAGCTTTTTCACAAGCGCAACCCGAACATCCGCGTTGAGCTGATCCCGATTCCATTCAAATTCGACGATTTACACCTGATGCAGCATTACTTGGATTCAGGGTTGATTGATGTGGCGATGTTCAACCATCAAAGCTTCGGAGAGATTCAGGAATCGGACGGATTATTGGATTTTCTGGAGCCTCTTGAGCCGATCCCGGACATTTATCCGTTTCTATTACCAGCTTTTCAACACGAGGGACGCCTGCATGCCATGCCCTTTGCCTTTTCTCCTGTCGTCCTTGCTTACAATAAGGATCATTTTGAGGAATACGATTTGCCGGAGCCGGACAGCAGCTGGACTTGGGACGATTTGTTGCGTGTCGCTAGCGATATTACCCGAGACAACAATCGGGTCGGCTTCTATTATCACGCCTTATCCGACAATCGTTGGCCGATCTTTTTACTGCAAAGTGGAGAACCTCTTGTCGACAAGAAAACGGGGAGGCTTAGCTTTACCAGTCCGGCCGTCCGCGAAGCGATCCGCATGAGTCGAGATATATTGTTCGGACAAGGCTTAACTTCATTTTTATCTCAAAGCGACGTTGAAGCGGAAGAGTTGTTCCGCAACGGGAAAATAACGATGATCATGACCACTTATTTCGGGCTGAATATATTTCAAGACGCGCCTTTCCGTTTCGATATCGCGCCACTGCCCGCCCTCCAATCCGCTCATACGTTAAATCTGGTGATCGGCTTGGCAGTGTCCTCTAAGTCCCCTCAAAGGGAAGCGGCAAAGGCTCTTGTCTACGAGCTGGCCTCAATGGATTACCAATCCCTGATCAGGCGTGAGACGTTGAGTATTCCGGCCTTGAGAAAAGCAGCCGAACGGGGGACGGATTCGGACAACCCCCCTCTTGCTTCCGAGCCTTCCCGATTCCCCCTGTACCGGGAAATTATTCGAACCTTTCTGCTTCATTCCGACATGGGATTAAACGGCGATGTTCTCAAGAAGATGCGCGGAGAGTTGAAGCTGTATTGGGCTGGCGTCACCGATTTGGACACCTGTTGCCAAAGTTTGGAGGCGGCGTTGGCCGCTGAACCAGTCGGATAAGGACGAAAAAGACTACTGAGACGTAGACGTGCTCAGTAGTCTTTTTGTCAGCTTGTTCGTAAATAACAAAAACGAGTTACTTCTTCAGTTTTTTACAAATAGAAACAACAATTTTTTCATAAAATCCCTCCTAGCAAAAAGACGTACTCACCCTCCATCTAGTTTCGAATAATTTACTTTTTACTCGTTACTTCTTAGGTCCTATTGAGATCGATAGCCACTGCTACTATAGGTTATTTGTGCGGAGAAGACACGTTTTTTCTGGAATAGCAAGTTTTACTACTGGTTATTGGACTGGTTCTGAGAAGAATCGCATTATAATGCGGAAATAAGGGATAGTCAGATTGGCTAATTAGTGCCTGAGTGATGAAACGGCCCATATAGCCAGTAGTAACATGGCTAATCTGGAAATACAAGTGTCATCCTAAATTGCAAGAATAAACAAAACGCGCAACGCTCAGAAACCCAAGCGTTGCGTATTTTATTTCCAATTCCATATTGACCACAATGGTCAACGGAGTTAAAATGAAATTGACCAGAGTGGTCAACACATATTTTTAATGGAGGATAACATAATGTTTTCCAAATTTCTGAACCTCGACCCAGTGAAGCAAGATGTTATTTTGAATGCAGCGATTAAAGAATTCGCACAAAAAGGATATAAGAATGCTTCAACCAATGAGATTGTAAAAGAAGCTGGAATTTCAAAAGGGTTATTATTCCACTATTTCACAAACAAACAGGAATTGTATTTATACTCGTTCAACCATCTAGTCCAAGTTTTGACTGATAAGATTTATTCAAAAATGGATTGGGAGGAACGCGACATTTTCATTAAATATAAGCAAATAGCTTATATCAAAATTGGAATATTACAACAGTATCCTGACATGTTTAATTTTTTTCAACGTACATTTCTTGAAGACTCTCCTGAAATAAAAACGGCGACTGAAAAGTTTAATAAAGAAGTAGTCGCTGACATCTACTCTAAACTATTTGGTGATATGAATCATGTCGATGTTTCAAAATTCAAAGAAGGAATCGATATACAAAAATCCATAAATATCATTTATTGGTCCCTTGAAGGATTCGGGAATCAATATCGGGATTTATTCAACTCAACCCCGGCGGACCAAATTAATATGGAAGAGATCGCAGCAGGAATGGAATCTTATTTAGAAATTTTGAAAAAAGTGTTCTATAAAGAGTAATTCGGAAGGCTCGATTAATGAATCTATATGAATATAGGGAGGCTCTCTAATGAATGCGATCGAAATTAATAAACTGACAAAGACCTATGGCAAATCAAGAGGAATAACGGATATTAGTTTCACTATTGAAGAGGGAGAAATTTTTGGTTTTATCGGACCAAATGGGGCAGGGAAATCAACGACGATCCGAACACTGTTGTCTCTTATTTATCCAACGAGCGGAAGTGCCACAATTTTCGGAAAAGACTGCATCGAGTTTGCCCCTGAAATCAAAAAAGAAATCGGCTATTTGCCTTCAGAAGTTTTCTATTATGACAATATGAAGGTTATGGACCTGTTAAAATACTCAGCCAGCTTTTATAAAAAAGATTGCACTAAAAGAATAAAAGAGTTAGCTGAAATCATGAATCTGGATTTAACCAAGAAAATTGATGACCTCTCGTTAGGGAATAAAAAGAAAGTGGGTATTGTTCAAGGGCTGCTCCATAGTCCAAAACTCATTATTCTCGATGAACCCACAAGCGGACTTGATCCGCTCATGCAGCAAAAATTTTTCGAATTGCTCGAAGAAGAAAATAAAAAAGGGGCTACGATTTTATTCTCCTCCCATATATTAAGTGAAGTTCAGCGATTATGTGATCGTGTTGCGATTATTAAAGAAGGAAAGATCGTTACGGTCGAAAAGATCAGTACTTTAAAAGAAAATAATTACAAAAAATTCAAAATAGACACTGCTGCTGCATTAGATCGTGATTTCTTCAATATTACTGGCGTGAACAATATTGTCGTAAACGGGAATACCACCAGCTTCTTATTTAAAGGCAACTTAAATCATGTGATGAGAAAAATAGCAGAAATTGAAATCGAAAATCTTTGGATAGAAGAGCCGGATCTTGAGGAGATCTTTATGCATTACTATGAGAAGGAGGTCTAATAAGTCATGAATATATTTTTGCATGAAATGAAGGCTTATAGAAAATCCACAGTGATATGGACGTGTTCCTTAATTGCTATAGTTATCTTTTTCTTGTCTATCTTTCCTTCCCTGTCAAAGGATGTTGCAGAATTTTCTAAACTGTTGGAAGGGTATCCTGAAGGAGTAAGGAAGGCTATCGGACTTGAAATTGAAAGTTTTGGGTCGGTTCTAGGTTTTTATTCGTATGTTTTTATGTACATTACTCTCTGCGGTGCTATTCAAGCCATGATTGTGGGAACGTCGATTGTCTCAAAAGAAGTTCGTGAAAAAACAGCTGACTTTCTTTTAACGAAGTCCGTTACACGAACGAAAGTGTTGACTTCTAAGCTAATTGCAGCCGTTGTTTCATTAGCGATTACGAATGTACTATATATAGCGGCGGCTAACATAATGGCAGCACAAGTAAAGACAGCAGATTTTAGCGAGAAAGTATTTTTAATGATTTCAATCTCATTGTTTTTTGTTCAGCTCATTTTTCTTGCTATAGGGATCATCATTTCCGTTGTTTTTCCCAAGATAAAAGCAGTGTTGTCCGTGTCTCTTGGTACAGTATTCGCCTTTTTTGTTATCGGAATGGTTGTTTCATCGGATGGAACTGGAGCAAAACGTTATTTATCTCCTTTTAAGTATTTTGACACCAAATATATAATCGAAAATTCCAGTTTTGATGTTTCCTATTTGACTGCTGCGATCGGAATCATCCTTGTTTCCATCACAGCCAGCTACTTAATCTACACCAAAAAAGATGTTCATGCTGTATAACCGCAAGCGAAAGGAGAGTTTCGTAAATGAATATTTTTTTAAGAGAAATTAAAGCATATCGAAAATCTATTATCTTTTGGAGCATAGGGATTATTCTATTGATTGCAAGCGGTATGGCCAAGTATGAAGCAACGGCGTCCAATGGACAATCGATTAATGAAGTATTTGCAGGAATGCCGCAATCTTTCCAAACGATATTTGGTACAGCCTCTTTTGATTTATCCAAGGCTAGCGGTTATTTTGGCATGCTCGTCCTATACCTGTTCTTGATGGCAACCATACATGCAACCATGCTGGGAGCCAATATTATTGCCAAGGAAGAACGAGATAAAACAGCAGAATTTTTATTCGTTAAGCCTGTATCAAGAAATAAAATTATTACTTTGAAAATGCTAGGAGCCTTAGTGAATATCCTCACTTTTAATATCGTTACATGGGTTTCGAGCGTACTTCTTGTAGGAAACTACAGTAAGGGGGAACTGGTGAATGATGATATCGCTGTAGTAATGATTGGAATGTTAATTTTACAGCTTCTATTCTTGGTTATCGGAACTGCAATCGCAGCTGTATATAAAAATTCCAAAAAGGCTGCCTCACTTTCTGCAGGGATCCTGCTAATAACGTTCCTTTTATCGATTGGGATCGACTTGAACGAAAAGATGGAGAACTTGAAATATCTCACGCCATTTAAATATTATGAAGCAAAAAATATAATGTATGAGGGTGGATTTGATTTCCTTTTTGTCCTGTTATCTTTGGTACTGATTGCAGCTTTAACGTTCGTAACCTATGTATCGTTTAAGAAACGGGATTTGCATGTGTAAAGAGCTAATATATTTAGCTCTTTTTTTTGTATAAATTACACAAATCCACCGTTAATACGAATGGTTTGACCGGTAATCCACTGCGATTCCTCACTGGCCAAGAACAACGCAACGCTCGCAATATCATTGGGTTCTCCCAGACGTCCGAAAGCATTCATTTTGCGAATACCTTCAATTTGCTCCTCTGTTTTTCCAACTGTGAATAGCTCTGTGTTAATCGGACCTGGTGCAATCGCATTGATGGTGATCCCCTTTGGGCCAAGCTCTTTTGCCAACTGACGAGTAAATTGCTCCACTGCTCCCTTTGTGCCCGCATACACACTGTAAGTAGGAAACATCTGACCCGCAACCGAAGTTGAAAAATTGATAATACGACCGTTCTGGTTCATATGATGAAACGCTTGCTGGCAAGCAAAGTAGGTGCCTTTTACATTGATGGCGAACTGCTTATCGAAGTCTTCTTCTGTCATCGCAGCAATGGGCTTAGTAATCATAATACCTGCGTTGTTAACGAGAATATCGATTTGCCCATAAGTCTCTATAGTCTTCTGAAACAGCATCTCTATTTCAGCAACTTGGCTGATATCTGCTTGGATAGCCAGTGCTTCCCCTCCATTTTGTTTGATTCCGCCAACGACTTCTTCTGCTTTAGATGGACTGCTTGAATAGTTAATGATGACCTTGGCACCATTCTTAGCGAGCTGTTCCGCTATTTCACGGCCTATCCCTCTAGATGCTCCAGTTACTAATGCCACTTTACCTGTTAAGTTGATCCTCATTATGAAATCCTCCTAGTTCTAGTTAACGATATATGTCTGACCAGTTGATTTGATTATAAACGCCCAAACAACAAATGACAAGTGACAATATTGTATTTATGTCATTTTATATTAGAGATTGAGAATAAGAAAGAGGCGCTCACTGATAATTATAGTTATCAGTAAAGGCCTCTTTTAAGTTTATGATTTGGGTTTGGAATGTGAGATTCCCGAAAGGATTAACTCCCAAACAGAATCAAATTCGTGCTCAATGTCAGCTGATGTCCATTCATTGGCATGTGCCGGATGGTGGAACCGTGAAGTGGCTATAAAAACAGCCTTCGCGATGACCTCCGATTGACCGGATTTGAATTCATGGGATGTTATTCCTTCTTCAATAATCTGAGCGATCTGAGAAATTAATTTGTTCACATGTGCTGTAATCATATCAACAGCTTCGAATGTTACAGTCGTATACATCGCAAACATCTCAGGCTCATCGTTTACATAAGTCCGCTTGGCTCGTATCAGCGTCTCGAGCCATAACCGTAAACGATCAGCGGCGCTTCCGCCAGTCCGATCGGCAATTTCCTGTAGAGGATCGCCAATCCTATGCAGCCATCGCTCAGTTACCGCCTCTCTCAGGGCTGCTTTACTCGGAAAGTGCCGATAAAGTGTGCCATGGCTGACTTGAAGAGCTTTGGCTACATCAACAACGGAGGTCTTGTCTGGACCATAACGCCTTAGCACCTGTTCCGCAGCGTCCAAGATCGATTCTTTTGTTAATGGTAGCTCGTTTGTCATACTAATCGAAGAGCAGTTGAATCCCAACACACTAGTTGGTCTAATTTCGCTGCCCGTCTTCCCTACCTTCTTGTTAAATTTACAACATACCATATCATAACAATAATGAAGTATCAATAATGATAATTTGTCATAATTATCACGATGATGCGATGCTCCCTTGCGCAACTGGATGAAGAACATCCAATTAAAGGGAAATTGGCGCATTTGAAGAATATTTAAATTAATTACTTCTATACAAACATTGAATCAATAGAGGTGTGTCATGATCCAAATAATAAACCTAATATTTGTCGGGTTAGCTACTTCGATTTTACTGAATTATTCGAAATACAAGAATAGAAAAAAACTTTTTATTGCACTGACCATTCTTTTCTATATTTATATAATTCCCTTAATATCAAGGTTTATATATATATATATTGGGGCCTGGTATATTCTTACTTATTGCGTCAGTTATCGATGCTAAGCGGAAAGGAAGAAAAGTATTTTGAGAAAAGTCTTAATTGCTTTCATTATGACATGTGCCCTCACGATTGGGTGTGAGTCAAGCGAATCATTTGTCGAACCAATTAAAGAAGAAGCATACCCTATTCCGATTGCAGCTTCACCTATCCATTCCACGACATCAAATACCCCGTCTTTAAACGGAATTGTGTTCACGGAGCGTGAACTTGACCACACATTCGATCAGATCGAGGATAAGGCTGACCTGGACGTCTTGTACCTAGTATAGGAATAGAATTTTAGTGTTCATATTGACTCTGGAGTTACCCTAGGGATTAAGATGAGTTTAGTTACCGATTACTTGGAACAGGAGGGGAGAAGATGTACTCAATTGGGGAACTATCTAAAATTGTAAAAATATCCATAGATGCGCTTCGTTATTATGATGAAATCGGATTAGTGAAACCTTACCATATTGATACATTTAGCCGTTACCGATACTACTCTGCAGAACAAGTCAACGATATCATAACAATTATGGATCTGAAGCAATTCGGTTTTAGTTTGGACGCAATTAAAGAATTGCTTTATTGCACAAGCACAGAACGACTTCAAAGTGCTTTCAATTCAAGACTTCAGCAACTAACCACCGACCGTTCCCATATAGAACAAACAATTGAGAAGCTTAGCAAACGTATCAAGAATCTGAAGGGAGAGGTAACAATGAATAAGAAGAAAGTTCTAATTATTGATGATGCTGCATTTATGCGTCATGTATTGAAGGATATTCTTGAAAAACAGGGTCTATCAGTCGTTGGAGAGGCATCCAGTGGAGAAGAAGGAATAGCTAGATATGACGAACTTAAACCAGACGTTGTCATTTTGGACATCGGTTTACCTGGGATAGATGGCATAAAAGTGGCTAAAATGATCAAGGGATTGGATGGAAATTCCAAAATTGTGATGTGCTCCGCTAAAGGTCAACTCCTCACAACACTTGAGAGCTTACAGGCGGGGGCAAGCCACTTTGTAGTAAAACCATTTAAAGCGGAAAATCTTCTTGAAATAATTCACTTCACGCTTGAGAGTGCTCTCCAGGACGAATTTTCGTCTGTTGCGTCTATTTTGGAGGATAACCACATGAAAAGTATAGGAGGAACTCTAACGCAAGAATTGATTAATGATTTAATTGAACTTTGTAATAAAGGGGTTAGTTTGGATAGTCCTGAATGGACTGATTTCTGTGGTGAATTAAGGAACTTGGAACAAATATCTCCTGCCTAGAACCGCAATGATTCTTTTTTATTGCCGAAAGCGAGCTTACAGCTAATGCGATGAAATATTCATAAATATGAACAAGTATGATTACATTGATTCACCAACGGGAGACGATAACTTAATAAACCGCCCCTTACTGGGCGGTTATATTTTTGGCTGAAAATCAACATTGAGAATTAACATAGCCTAAGCAATAGAGCCTCTGTCCCAACTACAAGGGAAGAGGCTCTGCCTATTTATCTTGGAATAAATTGCTCATACAGCTTAACGGCAAATAAGTAGTTCGCTTCCTTCGTACGTCCAGCATTATGCGGAGTGTGCACCACGTTGTGACGGCCGAGCAGCGGGTCATCCAGCGGCAGCGGTTCGATATCGAATACATCCGCGGCTAGGCTTAGCTCATCTGCCAGAACTCTTTTGCGAAGCTCCGGCATGTCGCAAATACCCGCTCGCGTAGCTAGAACGACTAAAGTTCCCTGTGGCAGCGCACGAATATGTTCTGCGGTGACGAGTCCTTTTGTTTGGTCCGTCAGCGGCACCATCGGAACGAAAATCTCGGCATCTTGAACGAGACGATTGAGATGCCATTCCTTGCGGCTGCCTGCACGATGGAAGCTCGGTTCTGATGCGAATGGATCCCATGCCGCTACGTCTGCCCCAAGCATATGAACGAAGCTTGCGTAGCGGCTTGCAATATTGCCGGCGCCGACAATTCGAACGCGCTTGCCTTCCACGGTTCCGTTCGTGAAGCGTGTGTCATCGCCGAATTGCTGACCACGGGCACCAGGAGTGCCGATTCCGCCTGGAGGCGAGTAATCCCAAGCTTTATGACTTGTAATGATTTCATGATGTGTCTGCGGAATCCGGCGAAGTCCACATAATGTAAGTGCAAGTGCGAACTCACTGACAGATTGAGCCCAGAAGCCCTCGGAGGGTTGAGTATACCAACGAATGCTTCGCTTCTCAAGTACAGCGATAACCTCGGGAGCAGGTTTCATGCCACAGCTCCGTGAAGAGCATACGACCTCCTCCAAGCTTGTGAATGTATCCATACAAGCCGGGCTAGTTGGAACATGCAGCGCCACCAGGCGAACAACCGTCTCCGGCCGAGGCACAAGCTCGCTTACCGACGCAATGGAGTCTGCCGGGACCCGGATCAGCTCTGCTTCCCCGTCTTGCGCTAACAACTCTCGGAACCGGTCAGCCGCATAAGGCCAAATTTCGTCGAATGTCGGATGAATCACAATTACGCTTCTCATCTACTCACAACCTCCTACAAATTGCTTCCAACTTGAATCTATTGTTGAAGATGAAATATCCCCATTGAATGCATAAACCCGATAATGGGACAGCTTGCTTTCCCCTCTATGCAGATACCATTCTCCGGCAATACAACGGCTTGGAGCGATACCTAGTTGACCATCTACACGCCACGGCGAGGGATGCTCTTCATTGCTGGCATGATCCATAATAGCGATCCCAGCGTGATCAATCCTTCCCTCGATCGGCATACTGATCGCAGCCCATCTTGCGCGCTTACCCTCTGCTTCCAGTTGTCCTAACCCTTCGCTGTTCACGAAGCTGCCACCCTGCTCGTCTCGGTAAGGCATCCTAAGAAACAGACCGCCATAGGAATGCTGCCCGAAGCGAATATCGCACTGCGCGGTAAGCGTCCAAGCCAGATCCAGCTCATAGGCATTACCGAAATCACGGAAAGTCCAGCTTTGTTCCTCGATTAATAATTCCGTTCCTCCAGGCTCCTTCCAAGAGGTCTTAACCGCCCACTTGACTTCATTCCCTTCTGCTTCGATACGCTTCAAGGATAGGGGATGAAAGGTTCCGTCGTTCGGGTTATTCGTCCATCCCTCGGACCAGAAGCCAAAGCCATTTACATCATTCAGTCCCACATACAGTCCATGCTGCCACGGATGATGGGACGGAGCATTCTCAGTAAGTATTCCCCTGCCATCGGGCGCGACAATTGGGTGAACATACGGACGATGATTCGCCTCGGCATTCTGCACCAAGATGGGTTCAGACTGACCTTGACGGTAAATGGAGAGCCGGGAATCGGATTCGATGATCCTTAAAGACTGGGTTTGCTGCTCTTCCATAGAATAACTCCTCCTCTTTTTAACGGAATTGAGGGATTCGAACATGCTCACCATTCTTCAAAGCGGACTGATGCGCACAAAGCCCCGCACATGTCCAGTTAGCTGATGTATACACATCCGGGAACGGTGCTCTAGCTTCTACGATACTCATGATAAACTCATGTGCCAAGTGCGGATGAGAGCCGCCATGCCCATTTCCTTGTTTAAAAGAAAGGTGCTGATTATCATTAGAATCATATACACCTTCGGTCGTATATTTCTGAATCCCCTCCGGCAACAAATTCGCAAAGTCAGGAATCGATACACGCTTCCCATCTTCTCCTGCAAAGATCACCGGCTCCTCCCTCTCCAACCGCTGCCATTCGAAGCTCAGCTTATCGGCGTACACATCGAAGCTCTCGACATACTCGCGAGCTGTCTCGAATAAGGAACGCGTAACCTCCATAGCGAGGTCGGAATCCTTCAGTCGGAATAAAGCGGATTGTACCGCGAACGGGGAATTGTATTTCGCAGCTAGCTCATTTGCGATTCTACCAGAACCCAGGCAGTATACGAGCTCGGCTTCCTTCTCAGCAAGTGCTAACAGCGGACTTACCGCATGCGTCGCATAGTGCATAGGCGGGAGCCCCTCCCAATATCCAGGCCAACCTGCCATCTCTTGCTGATGCGCACCGCGAAGGAACTGAATACGGCCTAGCTGTCCGCTGTCGCGGAGGCTTTTAACATAAAGGAATTCACGCGTATATACGGCGGTTTCCATCATCATGTAATTTTTCCCTGATACCTTCTGCGCTTCTACAATTCGCTGACAGTCCTCGATAGATGTAGCCATAGGCACCGTGCAAGCCACATGCTTACCAGCGAGCAATGCAGCGATAGATTGCTCCGCGTGGTTCGGGATCGGTGTATTAATATGCACTGCATCGATCTGCTCATCCTTGAGTAGTTCCTCGAAGCTTGTATAACGAACAGACACTCCAAAATGATCTCCGATACGATGCAGGCTCTCCTCAGACCGCTGACAAATCGCATACAGCTCAGTATTCGGGTGGTTCTGATAAATTGGAATAAACTCGGCGCCGAAGCTTAGACCAACAATAGCAACTTTGATTCTACGAGTCACGGGCGAACCTCCTTAATGTCCATATTACATCCATAATAGACCATACAAGAATGCTATTGAAGGAGGTTTTGCGCAAACTTATTGAGAAATTTCACCTTTTCTTTGATAGTATAGATTTCATAACAACAATAAAGGGGCTTCCGCTGTGAGCAACTATAACGAAGTATCTCACGAACGCATTCCGAAACGACATGTGGCTCTATTGATCGAAACTTCAAATGAATATGCGCGTGGACTACTGCGTGGGATTCGGGCTTATATTAGGGAGCATACGCCATGGTCCATCTATATGGGCGAACACAGCCGCAACCAGAATGACCTGTCTTGGCTAACCGATTGGCAGGGAGATGGTATCCTCGCCCGCATTGAGAACGAAGCCATCGCCGATTATGTGCGTCACATTGGTGTCCCTACTATTGACCTAAGTGCATTCCGATATATTCCGGAGCTGCCGTGCCTGGAAACCGATGATCAATCGATTGCCCATATGGCCTTGAAACATCTGGTTGAACGGGGCTTTAAACACTTTGCTTTCTGCGGCGATCTACACTTCGTGTGGTCCAGACAGCGAAGAGAGCACTTTTTGCGTGCTGTGGAACAAGCGGGGTATCCTTGCAGCGACTATGAGGTTGACTCCACTCAACTGTGGACAGAAGAAAGACAAGCAATGGCAAAATGGGTGCAGTCACTGCCCAAGCCGGTTGGCATTATGGTGAGTTACGATATGTTGGGGCAAAAGCTGCTCGAAGCGTGCCGGCTTGCGAACGTTTATGTGCCGGATGAGGTGGGGATGATTAGCGTAGATAATGACGAGCTGATGTGCAACCTGACCGATCCGCCGCTTACAAGCATTATTCCGAATGCAGTGGAAACAGGTTATCGGGCAGCAGAGCTACTCGACAAGATGATGAACGGAGAGCAAGCAGCAGCAAGCGTCCTCTCCATCCCGCCATTGGATATTGCCATGCGGCTATCCACGGACGCAATCGCGGTAAAGGACCAGCTCGTTGCCGATACGGTCCGATTAATCAGAAGCCGAATCTACGAGGATGTAAACATCGAAGAGCTGCTGCGTGTCCTCCCCTTCTCTCGCAGAGCCATCGAAAGCAGATTCCAACGTAATCTCGGACGAACCCCGCATGATCTGATGATGGAAATGAAGGTGAAGATCATCAAGCAGTTTCTTACCGAGACCGAGCTCAGTCTATCAATAATCGCAGAACGGATCGGATTTAAGCATGCCGAGTACATGAGCGTATTGTTCAAGCGTGAGACTGGCATAACCCCCAATGAATATCGAAAAAGGAGTGCGAGGTCATCGTACTCCTAGCTCTACTTCAGTTTTGGCCAAGGTGTATACTTGTAGATTTTGACTAAATTTTCGCACTGGATCCTATTAATCTTCCCCAAGTTTGACAGCCTGATGGATTTTAATCCGCGACAGCATCGTGCCGAGGATGAGGAGACCGATCAGAATCATTCCACTGATGATCAAGTATAAATGAAAACGGTCGGTCTGATCGAAGATGACCCGGAAAGGAGGAACCTGTTGGCTCGGATCAAACGTAATCTGGAACAAAGGAACGAACAGCTTGCTCGTCAAGTTCCCCGCTCCAATTCCAATGAGTACTCCTGCGCCCGAGGTGAGCAGCTGCTCGGCGGCCAGCATGGCGATCAGATTCCGGAACGACAAGCCCATCGCGCGGAAAACGCCAAACTGCAGGATCCGACTCGACAGGGTCAGCACCCAATACAACAGAAATCCCATAAAACTGATCAGGATCGCTATCAGGAAGCCCAAGGTCATCACCCCGTTCAGCGCCAGCTGAAACGGATCGTTCTTAGAGCGGATGAGCTGCTGTTCCGTATCGATCAAGCTGATAATGGGCAGTTTTTTTCGCTCGAGGTCCTCATAAAGCTGCCTACTGGACGCTTCCGGTTTCAATTTTAGCCAAACACCGTACGGCTCCAGAGCCATATTGTTCTGGATGTAAGGCAGATGGCCGACCACCAGCTTGGGCCGTTCCGCTTTCGTTTTGCCATCTTTGGACGTGACGGTTTGTCCGGGGGTGAGCACCTGGTTCGGATTCCAGCCGGGCCAGTAATCGATGATTCCGTACACTCGAAACGACGTTCCCTCAATACCATTCCAGCTTGCTTTCACCACGTCTCCGACCTTGACGCCATCTTCCTCCGCAATGGACCTGGAGATTAATACCGCTGTGGGATCCGTCGAGATAAGGTTCAGGTATTCGTTGATATGGTGGCGGAGCAGTCCTTCACGCATCCATGCCGTCCGGCCGAAATCATCAGTATCGATACCCATCAGCGTCACGAAGGAGTTCGTCTTCCCGCTGAAGAAGGTGGCCTGCTTCTTGACAAAGACGCGAGCGGCCGATTGCACACCTGACAGCTCACGAAACGGTAGAAACGGCGGCTCAACGAACTGGATTTTTTTCGGCGCCGGGTTCGCTGCAGACGTGGAAGCGGGCTCAGAAACCGGCGGAGGAGCGTTGGATTCCCAGCCGGTCTGCATCACAATGTCGGCCCCGTTCTGGTAGCGGATCCGATCCTCCACGTTTTGGTTCATCGTCCGGGCGGCACTGGCGCTGAATAAGCCGGTGGCGATCGTCATGGCCAGAAACAGCATAATAAACTGGTACTGGGCTGCAGAACGCCCGACTTGGATCAGTGTGGAATAGAGCGAAGGCGGCCACCACCTTTTGCCTGCCCAGTAGACCAGCCTGACAACCCACGGGTAAACTCTCAGCATCAGCATTCCTAGCCCCAATATGAAGAAGGCCGGGACCAGAAACAGCAGCGGGTCGATGTTGAGTGCCGTGGAATCCAGCCCCAGTGCGACCAGATCGCGCATCCGCTGATGAAACGAACGAAGCATGTAGAGAGAAAGGCCCAGCAGAATGACATCGAGATAAATTTTTTGCCATATCGGCATCTTCATGTGCCGGGCCGAAGACTGTTTGTGTCCGACAATGGACACACGGGTGGCCAGCAAAACCGGGATCAGGGTCATTACGACCGAAACGGCGACTGCAGTGAGGGCATAGCGCAGGGCATCCCCATTCAGCCTCACATCTAGCGCCGCGCGCTGCACGAACTCGAGAAATCCGCTCGAAGCGCCCAAAACCCGAGTCAGGAGCAAGCCGACATAAGGTCCGATCAGACAGGCCACGATCCCCAGCAGCAACCCTTCCGCCGCGTAGCTCAGCACAATTTGCAAACGGCTGGCGCCGCGGCTTCGCAGGACAGCAATTTCCGTTTTTTGCCGATCTACAATAAGGTTGGCGACCATGAACAGGTAGAACCCGAGCATGATCAATACCGGTACGTTTAAGGACCACAGAAGCGTCTTCAGCTTCTTCTCTTTCACAAAATACCCGTCAATCGTTTGGAGAGCGTGCGCTTTAAAATCGCTCGACATGTATCCTTCCATGGCCCGGGCCGCATCAGAGAAGCTGCTAACCCGGTCGAGCTTAAGTTGTCTGTAATCCAGCGCATACCTCCAAAGGGTGGAGATGACCAACACTTTTTGACCTTGCGTGAAATCGCGTTCGAACAAGTCGAAATCGATGAACATATTAGCATAGTACTTGCTCAAGTCATCATTCCAATACACATCTTGATTATCCTTGCGGTCGATGACACCGACAATACTGATCTTGATAGTTTGACCGGTGAAATCATCCCTGGCCGAAAATTCATTGCCTACGACCATCTTCAAGTTGCTGAGGGCGCTTTGCGTAACAACGGCTTCATAGACGCCATCAACCGCTTCCGGCGAAGGAAGCCGTCCGTCCACCAGGCGGACATGATCTTTCATATCGTTGATTGCAAGAATATCGGCGGCCCGATGGATCGAGGCGTCTGCCTTTAAGTTGTTAGTCGGCTTCAGTTCAAAAGAGGTAGTTCCCCTCATCCGCGTATAAAACAGAACCGGCAGCTGAAAGCGCGGCCCCTGCTCGGAAATAAAGCGATCCGCCTGCATGAGCTGATCCATTTTCTGCTGCTGTGTGCCTACTCCAGACAGGTAAGCAAACCCTGACACTGTACCCGGATATTGACGAGTATCTTTCTGCAGCAATTCCAAGTCTTTGATGAGAAGCCTCTGTAAAATCGCTTGGGTATAAATAGGCATGGAGCTGGCCAGTGCTACAGTGACCACGAGGCCTAGCAGCAGGCTCAGCTCCAGCCAACGATTTTGGACCATTTTCCGCAAAATCATTCGCAACAAGGCCATTGCTTTCCCTCCTCAGCCTGCTGCTCTCCAAAGGGAAGCAAGTCAGTTCATAATAATCTGTTGGCCTTCCTTGAGGCCTTTGACGATTTCGATTTCGGTAGCGGTGTTCATGCCAATTTCAACGTCCACTTCCTTGCGCGCTTCTCCTTCTAGCACATGCACGTAATTCCTTCCCAGGTACGAACGCAATCCCCCCCGGGGTATAACAAGGACATTCTCCCTTTTCTCGGTAACGATCTCAATATACGCAGACTCGCCAATTGATGCCTTGACGTCTTCATCGAATCCTATGACTAGCCGTTTGGCGTTCCTATCAGACAATTCCTTATTGTCGGAAAAGGGCGCCGAGGAGGGCGTCTGCGTAACCTTCCCTCTCACCATACCAGAATTGATCTTGACTTCCGCCACCATGCCAACACGAACGCCAGCCAAATCCGCCGAGTTTTGGGCATCGTAGACGAGCTGGACCTGAGTCGGATCCGCCAAACTTACCAACGGGACATATGCGGCAACTTGCTGCCCTGGCTGTGTGTCTGACAGAAATGTCACAATCCCATCCATATCCGCGACAAGCCGAGTCTTATCAAGCTGCTCCTGCAGCAGCCTAAGCTGGAACTGTGCGACTTCCACATCGATTTCTCGCAGGCGGACCGTCTGGCTGTCGCCGGATGGCTTCACCTGTAGCATGGCGATCCCCGCCTTTTCCAGATTGAACTGCTGAAGCCGGATGCGGCTTTCCAAATCACCTTTCTCCAGCGTGGCGACGATATCGCCTTTCTTCACGGTATCTCCGCGTTTAACTTGAATGACAAGGAGCCTCGAGCCGGACTCTTTATAATAAAGCTGATGCGACACGCTAGAGCTGAACGTTGCTAGAGCCGTCAAGCTCTTCGTGATGCTGCCAGTCTTGACCTCGTATAGCTCGTAGTTCTCCTGCACGGGCTTCAGAAGCGGCGGCTCCAGCGCTTGTTCTTCCTTCGGCAGAAGGGAACAGCCCGCCAGAGACAGCATGGCGGCAGCCAGCAGTCCACAGAGAGCCGCCCTAGTAAAGCGCTTCCAATCAACCTTTGTTAACAATAACTCCAACCTCCAGTGCATAAACCCGATCGACGATTGGGCGATCCATCTTTACTTTCCAATATTCGGTAATCAATAATTTAATTTTATGTTTTGTCTTTTGGCCATTCAATACGATATTCTTGTCTTTTCGCCTGTCAATACGATACTTGTGCCACAGCTGACGGAAGAAAAAGCTCAATAATAAGAAAAACCTCTGGAGCAGAGCACTCCAGAGTCCTTGGCGATTGTGTTCAGTTGTGCGCGCGGGAGGGCAGGAAGGTGGGCTACGATTGCTGTTGTGCTAGGGTTCCCTTGATTATAATGTTTAGAGGTAGGAACCAATCCACAAAGGCAACCACTTCGTTTCTCCGCTCCACCTCCCTGTCCTTTCTATTCGACTTTGGATGAAGTGCCTCTTGAATCAGATTATTGGGTAGATGTAGAAGAATTCGACATCTAACCCGGAAAACTGGCTATTTACTAGTCTAGATGTCGAAGATTTATACATCTAAACCCTCAAACTCTCCATATTGCACCGAGCAGTGTTCGTTCCACAACGCGTTCTGATGATACTGGATGGGAAGGCGTCATCACCATTCAGCAAACTTACTTGGCTTCGGTATAGCGAAGTTTGGGGCTTCCCTTGCCAGGTAAAGGTACTGAGGCTTTATCTGGCCGTTCAGACCAGAGCGCATATCCCAGCCACGCCAGACCTAACCCAAGCGGAACCGCCGCTATCCGGTCGAGCGGGTGCGGGAACAACGAACCTACGAGGGCAGAAACGGGCCCCGCAGAGGTAAACAGGCCGGCCGCCCAACGTGGAAGGATGCCAGCACGGAGCGTCGCGATCCCAAACATTAGGCTGCCGAGCATATACAGTCCCCCTACTACCATATATACCGCTGCGAGGGCTCCGAGGTTCATTTCGCCGGTGGAGCCACCGGCGAGCGCCAATAAGCCCTCCACAAATCTTGGTGCCTCGGTCGGCAACAGCGGAGAGATAAAGGCTTCGACGAATTGAAAGGCCATTGTGAGCGCATAGAAGAGGCTAAACATGAGAAAGCCGACCAGACCAAGCCAACCCGCCTCCTCCACTTGCCTGGCGTAGATCCCCGCAATGCCGAGCATACCGAGGAGGCTCATGGTAACGCCCAAGTAGTGGACGATTGCCCATCGACCGGTGGTGACTGACGAAAGAATATCAGTTGGATGGATCATCTGAATGACTATGAAAAGGATCCCTGCCAGCATAGCGGATAAACCTGCGAAACGGATTAGTTTTGATGCTGTGATCTTCATTTTTTTCTCTCCATGATCTAAATTTTCGTCAAACTGTGATTACTGATTAACTCGAACCTTGGAAGCAATTAGCACCGCTAAAAGTACCATGAAGAAAGATCACGGGTATTCCCGTTGTATTCTTTTCTAAGGTGATTAGGTTGGCTCTTCGACGTCGAGAGAAATTATTCGGAGCTTCTGCCTTGGACTCAATCCTCCAATTTTCGAAAAAAGATCAAGCTTTAAAGCGATAACCAGCGCCCCATATCGTTTCAATGTATTGAGGATTTGAAGAATCGACTTCAATTTGTTCGCGAATCTTACCTACGTGGACTGTAACCGTAGCAAAATCACCTGTTGCATCCAAGCCCCAAATTTTTTCGAATAAGTCTGTTTTGCTGTACACTCGATTTGGATTTGTCGCCATATGGGTCAGTAAGTCAAACTCCTTAGCGGTCAAATTCACTTCGATCTGGTTTACAAATACACGCCGGGCCCTTATATCAATTTGTAGACCACGAATTTGAATGACTTCCCGCTTTGGAGTGTCTAAACCAAGGAAACGCTCGTATCTGACTAGATGGGCACGAACCCTTGCAACTAACTCACTTGGGCTGAACGGTTTAATGATATAGTCATCTGCTCCAAGGCCTAACCCCCGTATCTTATCAATATCCTCCACTCGAGCAGAAACGATAAGAATCGGAATATCCTTAGCTTCGCGTACTCGCTTGCAAATTTCAAAGCCATCTATGCCAGGAAGCATTAAATCCAATAGAAGAAGATCATAAGGAAATTGCAAGGCCTTCTCGAGACCTTCAAGTCCATTGGACGCTATATCCACCTTATATTGATGGATTTCCAAGTAGTCTCTCTGCAACTCAGCAATACTATCTTCATCTTCAATAATTAAGATATGCTTCATGGACTCAACCCCGATTCATGATTTCGTATGGAAAGGTAATTGTAATTTTCGTGCCTACACCGAGCTCACTCTCTGCCTGAATGGTGGCATCATGCGCATCAATAATTTGCTTGGCAATGGCCAGACCTAAGCCGCTTCCTCCGTGAGCCGTGCTCCTTGCTTTATCTGCACGATAAAACCGATCGAATATATGAGGTAAACTGATCCTATCGATTCCCATACCGTTATCCTCTAGGGTCAAGGATACATGGTGGGGAGAACAAAATGTACGGATCCGAATATATCCGGGCGTCTTGTCTATAAACTTCTTGCTGTTCTCAATGATGTTGACTATACATCGTTTAAGCTTTTCCCGATCCGCACTTATCGACAATTCCTCTGAAACCCCCGAATTATTCCATTCTAGTGTGATGCCTCTGTTCTCTAAATCGAAGGACAAATCATCTACACAGTCTTGAATGAAAGGGATCAAGGCGAGCGATTCAAAATTGAAAGGCATGTTATTCAAATCCAGCTTTGCATATAGGAAGAGTTCATCTATCAAACGATCGAGATCAGTCGATTTTTTATAAATGGTAGTCATGTATTTATTTACTTTGTCAGGGTTGCTGGCAACGCCATCAAGAATGCCTTCTACATAACCTTTGATTGCTGTAATCGGCGTTTTTAAATCGTGGGATATATTTGATATTAATTCCTTGCGGTTTTCTTCTTCCCTTAATCGCATTTCGATAGATTGCTTCAGCTGGATTCTCATTTCCTCAAACGCTTTACTAAGGCGACCCAGCTCATCGTTGCGCTTCGTTTGCAGCGAAAAATTCAGATTTCCTTCTTTAATCTGCTCAGCGGCAAGCTGCAGCTCTCGCAATGGCTTCAAGATGCTCCTTGAGACTAAATAGGTTAGCAATCCACTTGGCAATATTAGTGCGAGTACTAGGGCGATCAGAAAATTGGGTTGGAATTTCTCGAACAGGTTATGGAACGGTGTAACATCTTCAAGGACGTATAAAGTCCCTCTCGTTTGATCATCAAAATAAAGATCGTGCATCGCCACAGTATAATATTTATCAAGGGTTTTATTCTGAGGGCTCTTTACTTCGTGAATAGTACGCTCACTAGAACTCCTATCTGCGAAATGCTCTAGAAATTCTTTTTCAAATGTGCCTCCACTTTCCAAGTTTGGAGATCGATACAGCAATTCATCATTTTTTCTAACTGCAATTCCCATTTCCATTCGATTCAACTGCGGTTCATTCCTTGACAAATAAATAGGATCTAAATATAGATTGGGATCCTGTATGGTCGTTTGCTTAATTTCGACATAAATCAAATTTCGTTCGTCCCAATACTCTCTTAAACTGCTCTCCTCTAATTCAACTTGATAATAATTCTTAATCTCGATAAAATCCCCGATGAAGAGCAATCCCATCAGAATCAACGATAGTATAAATGTAAAGACAGGTACAAAGATCATAGCGATATAGGAGATAATGAGTCTTAGTCGAATGGACATGCTATACCCCGTGTCTGTTAAATATTTCTTCTCTCAAACATAACCAATCCTAGTAGGAAAAACAAGAAGACTGCGGATCCTATATAGGTGAATCCATATAAGATGGGTTGAAAGGCGCTAGTTCCTGCTAAAGCTAATGTGTACCACTGATGATAATGTGCCGGAGAAATGGCTGAAACACCTGGGTTAATATAAACAAATACATAAGAAAGTAAATAAATTATAATTAAGCTGATCATTGCTCCTGCTTGGCTCTTAAACCATTGAGCGATAAAACTTCCGAACGAAATCCACATAAGCATTGTAAGGAAAGACATCCCATATGCAAGGATTGCCTGTAGTACAGAATCCCAGCCAAGCCATTCTTGAAACATCCATCCAGATAATAGGGATGAGATCAACGCAAGTCCCATATGGATGGCAATCAGAGCTGAGATAGCTATAACTTTGGCACAATAGAGCTTATAGCGATGAATAGGTCGTAGGAAGAAAGCCTTAAGAACTTGAGGCTGAAAGGTCAATCCGTCTGAAATAAGCATAAAAATGATCAATGGTAAATAGACACCAATTAGTATGGTCAAAGTGAATAGAGGAATTCCACTGGAACCGATGGGTAGTAAACCAAAGGATTCATTAACCGTATTTAATACCCATCCTAAACCTATAGGTAACAGTGTTGTGAGACCTAAAAACAGCTTTGTAGATTTCTTCGTCCACATAATGTCCCATTCATTACGTAAAGCACCTTTCCAGTTAGACATCGTTCACGCCATCCTTATGAATTCGAATTTGTTCTATATACCACTGCTCTAGCGTCTGGTTCCTAGCTGTGATATGAGAGGTTTCATCCGTACACACGAGCTTCCCATCACTAATGACACCTACTCGATGACATAACGACTCCAGCTCGAACATCTGGTGGGACGATATAAGAATAGTGAGCTGCGAGTTTTCGGACAGTGACTTGATAAGCTCTTTAAATTGAATGACCCCATCAACATCTAGTCCGTTTGTCGGTTCATCCAGAACAAGGAACTCGGGAGTGGATAGAAGTGCAGATGCAAGGCCAAGACGTTGCTTCATACCTTGTGAGAAGTTTCTAACCTTCTCTAGCCTTGCGCGCGCCAATCCAACTTGACCTAGAACAGCTTCTATTCGTTCCTCATGAACATGATTATAAAATCGCGAGTGTAACAATAGATTGTGGTGTGCGGTAAGCTCCTCGTACAGCGCAGGTGATTCAATAAGACAGCCCATATGCTGCATAGCTTTCTCATAATTGGCTTGGATGGACTGCCCCATAATCATTACTTCACCCGTCTTGCATTTAAGCAGTCCGCTGACAGCCTTTAGAAATGTTGTCTTGCCCGCTCCATTAGGTCCAATTAAACCAAAAATTTCGCCCTGCTTCAGATTCAACGATAGATCGTGGATGCCTCGTTGATTTTTATATCGTACAGTCACATGTTTGGCCTCAAGAACCATAGTCATATTAATTGGCCTTCCCCTCATTATTCACAGCTGTCTTCAGCACTGTCGCCTTTAGCCACCGATCTCCTGGTTTCCGTATATACTTTGCAAAGACATAGCGCCAAGGCATGGCGATTGGAACAATCATTCCCATTATGCAGGCAAAGACCGTCGCCGTGGTTGCTTCGTCCATCTGGCCAGATAACCACAGTGGGAGCGCAACGATGAGCAACCAAATCGACTTCCAAATCATTTCCCACATAAGCAAGGGCAGCATCTGCAGCGGATAGCGTATTCCTAAGATCACCAGTAATCCAAACGTAACCTGCATGCAATTGACCACTCCGTCCATTAGCTCCCAGGGCTCCTCCTGATAGATGACCTGATGAATGACTTCCGGAAATTGGTATATGGCGAGGCCCACGGCGATGAAAAGGTACACGGCTCTGAGTAAATATAAGCGAAAAAGCGATACTTCCTTCATTTTGACGCTCCTACAATATAGTTTAGTTTTCTTTTAATTGAAGCCGGTAGCGGCAGTAACTGAAGAGATCCTACCGCTTACCTTTTGTTGACGATGATGTAGATGTTATTGTTTGAATAATTGATCCGGCTCTAGCTTCTCTACTTGCTTATTTTCTAGATCGAGCACATCCGTTTCAGTCTGGTTGAAATCAGAGAAGTTTAGTTGAAGATTGAGTTCTAGCTCGTGCTGTTTTCCTGCTACATCTTTACCGCTGGCCTGAATAAGAATGTCGTATTGTTCGATGAACTGCTCTGAATTAATTACAGTTGTAAATTCAATCCCGTTCAATTGGATATCTTCCGTTAGCTCGGGTAACTTTACAGTATGCATTTGTGAAAATGCAGGATGAATGAACAAATCGGCAGATCCGGATTTCTCCTTAGAAGCGCTCTTAATAAGTATAGACCCCAATGTTCTGACAATTAGCGGAATTTCGTCATCGTGGATCGATAGTTTTACCACACTTGAGTTTTCAGGGCCTTCTTCGAGTTGAAAATAATTCCGTTTGAGTCCGACGACTGCGTCCATGATACGTTCTGCATTCTCGGCTATTGAGGGGTTATATGAAATTTGATTGTCCTTAGCCTCATGATCTGCCTTATGCTCCATTACAAAATAGGTGTCGTTTTCCGATGTTTTTACCACTAGTTGATTTTGACCCATGTAGCCGTCGATCGTAAATGTTTCTCCATTCTGAGTTACGTTGATAACACCAGATCCATTCGTTGTATTGCGATTGAACTTGAACTTAGATTCCACATCAACAAGAGACTGATCTCCGTCTGTAATCATAAGCTTGGCATCTGTAGTCAAGCTATCCATTTTGGGAGCTTGCTTATGAGCGGTCTTGAATGCTTCATACCCCGCCGATGTGTTTGACATTGCTCCAAATGCGCTAGTTACCATTAATGCTCCACCAATAACAACTGCAGCTCCGATAGTTAACATTTTTTTGTTCATGATTTCTACTACTCCTTCAATTTTCATTATTTTTATTCTGAAAGCCTTCATTACACATAGCTTAACAGGTGACAATAAACCGCCAATAAACAACTTCTAAAGAAAGTATAAAGTTAAAGAAAACCTTTGATAAACTCAACCATGCTGCAATCTGTGTGGTGGTATAAAGGTAGAAAAAAACAAGCCATTAACAGCATATTGCTGCTAAATGGCTTGTTTGCTTTCATTGCTGCTAAAAGAGATTAAGAATATACTAATCATTTAATCCCTTTCCATTGAGAATTTGCTGCATACATTTTTCAACCCTTGACTCTCGAGTTTTGGATTGTTTGGGTTCAGAAAAATATAGAATGTATGCTCTTTGCCGTCCCGGCGTCAATGCTTCAAAAGCAGTTTTCAAGGCAGGGACTTCATCGAATTTATTTTGAAGTTCTTCAGGAATTGTGAATTCTGTATTCTTTTTAAAATTTACTTCCAAACCGGCTTTTTCAACTTCAATGGCTTCATAAATATAGGCTTTCAAGATGGGTTCCATCTCAACTATTTCCCGAACATTGGTGAACCGAATCTGGCGCGCCGCCTGTACATTCTCCGTTTGTTGGATTAGGATACCATGGGTATCTTTCAACAAGGCACCTTTGTGAAACAGAAGCGCACAGTATTCTTTAAATCCATGTATTAAAACTATGTTCTTATCCTGAAACATGTAACAAGGATGCATCCACTTAATTTCTTCGGTCAACTCACAGTCAAGAACGATATTTCTCAACTTCTCAAATTCTTCCTTCCACTTTTTAGCTTTTCTTAAAAACCCATCAACCTTAGGATTCATTCTACTAGTTGTCATCAAGGAACACTCCTCTTCAATTTTTCGAGCAGCTGTCACGAATTCGAAGCAAGGATATAATCGTTTTCGACATTTTGACCAGGCGTAGCTTCTAAATACCGGTAAACCCCGTTTATTCGCATTAATTCTGAATAAGTACCCTGTTCTACCACCTCGCCCTGATGAAGTACGAAGATTCGCTCCGAGTTCCGAATTGTTGATAAACGATGGGCGATTACAATCGTGGTTTTCCCAGCACGTGTTACATCAAGGCTCTCCTGCAGTCGGCGTTCAGTTTCTACATCCAAAGCAGAAGTCGCCTCATCTAATATTAATATCTCTGGATTGCGTATAAGCGCCCTCGCTAAAGCTAATCGTTGCCGTTGCCCGCCCGACAACATGACACCGCGTTCTCCAGTAATGGTATCATATCGGTCAGGCAGCGTATCAATAAAATCGTGGATCTGCGCAACACGGCAAGCTTCGATCATTGCTTCTTCCGTTACACAGTCATGTCCCATTATCAGATTGGTACGAATAGTATCTGGGAAAAAATAAGGTTCCTGAAATACAATCGCTACTCGCTTCATCCAGTCTTCCCGACTCCATTCCGTTAACGGGCGTCCATTGACAATGAGACTTCCTTCTCTCGGCTCGTAAAAACGCATGAGTAAACCAGCGAGTGTTGATTTGCCACTGCCGCTTGAACCGACAAACGCGATTTTTCCACCTAATGGAATTTGCAAGCTTGCACCTCGTAACACATCATTTTCGCGACCTTGGAAGCTGAAAAAGACTCGGTCAACTCGAAGTTCATGAACCGAACTCTGAAGTGATGAACCATTCATGCTTAACTGTTCAGCCTCGTACACTTGCCTAAGTCTTTCCGATGATGCCATATACCCAGGTATTTTCATGATTCTCTCATAAAGCTCATTTGTAATATCCATCATTTCCGAGGCTAATTGATAAGAAATGACCAGAAGCCCGACCGACAATTGTCCATTTAATACAAGATATCCGCCGACACCCAATACTACAAAGGAGGCACTCCATTTTAATAAATGACTAGAGATCAACTGTTTGTTCACGATCGTTCCTTCGCGCAGCACTTGCGTAAAATATCTCCCAAAACTAGCTAAATAATGGTCCATTTCCCACTTTTCCCGATGGAAAGCGACAACTTCACGACTTGACGCCACCCCCTCTTCCAACTGCACAAGCATATCGGCGCGTGTAGAATTAACTTTACCCGATACTGCTTTAATATGAGATGATAACAGGCGGCCGATTACCACATATAACAAACTTACGGTGACTAGCAGTAGGACTAACAGAGGGCTTTCCCGTAAAATGAACAGAAGCGCAATCAGTGCAATAAACTGCTTCACGATACGTGTCAAGTCGCCGGCCACCATATTGCACACGCTCCCGATGTCACCGACATCCGTTGCGAACTGATAAATATACTTTGCCGTTCGTTCGTTTTTCAGTTTTTCTAGCGGCATCCGATGCAGTCGATGTACAAAGTCTCGTGTCATGTTCAATCGCATCCTGGTTGCGGATTTATACATATAGACGGAACTGACTGTAATGAATATACTATGAATCACATAAGCAGCGGCAATACAGGAGAAAATGATCCAAAAAAGTTCTTGTTTGTTGTTTAAAAGCACCTCATCGATTAAATACTGTTGTAGGGTAATAGCCCCCAGGTAGGAAAAGGCCTCAACCACCATGCAGGCAATGGTAATAATAAGCACAAGCTTGATCTTTGAAATATAACCCATTACAAACCGTATATTACCCATTTATCACACCCTCCAGTTCACTCCTAGAATCACTTGATGCCAGTTCGCTGAAACGCCCACCAGCCGCTAAGAGTTCCTCATAGGTTCCCATTTCCACCACCTTACCATGATCCATAACAACAATCAGATCATAGTTACGGATGGTTGATAGACGATGGGCGATTGCGATGATGGTGCGTCCTTGGATAACGCGATCTAAGGCAACCTGCACCTCGTACTCAGTTCTGTTGTCCAATGCTGAGGTCGCCTCATCAAGCAGCAAGATGGTGGGGTTCTTTAACACAAGCCGGGCCAGAGCAATGCGCTGCCTCTGCCCTCCAGAAAGTTTGTTACCTCTTTCTCCAACATTCATGTCATACCCGTTAGGTAATTCTTGAATAAAATCATGTGCGCTGGCAATTTTGGCTGCTGCAATTATTTCTTCATCAGATGCTTCTGGCCTGCCGAAACGAATATTTTCTTTAATAGATTTTCCGAAGAGGTAGGTATCCTGAAAAACATAGCCCAATGAATTACGCAACATCTCAAAGGCGAGATCATTGATCGGTACTCCATCCAGAAAAATGCTGCCTTTGTCCGGATCGTAAAATCTGCCGAGCAGCTTGATTAATGTACTCTTTCCACTGCCGCTCTCTCCAACAATCGCTACACGCTGTCCGGGACGAATATGTAATGTAAAATCCTTAAGCAAAAGCTGGCCAGGCTCATAACTGAACGAGATTTTGTCAAACAACAACTCTCCTCTTACTGGTTGTCTCAGAATATTCGGGTTTGCCGGCTCCGTTATAAGTGGTTTCGTCTGCAGAAAAGAATATACCCGTTCCGCTTGATGCATAACGATTCTCTGGTCAGCAATATTTTGAATAAATCGGGTCATTTGATTGATGGCTGCGGTGTAATAAAGAAAAAACGCAATAAACTCGCCTGCCGACATCAGTTCTTCACGAACCAGATAAACACCAAGCACGAACAAGGCCAAGGCGCCGAGGTAGTTAGTTATCGTACGGATACTAATCCTTAAATAATTATAAAAATAGGTTCGAATAAGGTTGGTGTTCCAGCCCTCAACGGTATTTAGGTAACGATTTAAATCCCAGTTTTCCGCTGAATATGCCCGAAGCTCTTGCAAAGCCGATACACTTTCATAGGCCTTTTGATTTGTTGCTACCCGAGCCCCTGCTAGACCCTTGCTAGCAGCAGCTGCACGCCTTTCCACAGCAGGCCCCCACAAATAATAAAGCATAAAAAAAGGAAGAAAAGCCAAAGTCAACTGCCAACTGCTCATCACCATTAGGACAATCGAGATTAATGAAAAGATAAAGGTTTGTACCATGGATGGAAATAGCTGTCTGTATAATTTTTGAATAGATGCAGTTTCTGTGTTTAAAAGTGCCAAAGTTTGCCCTGCTGCTTTCTGTTCGTAATATGCATATCCTAGTGTCCGCATATGTCGGAAAACGTCAATTTGCAAATCACGCGACGCCCTTTCCTGGACATGGCGCTGGAGCATCGTTTGACACATACGTAAAACCAACAGAATGACAACTAAGACTGCGAGCAACCCTAGCAACGTTGTAAACAAGCTAATGTTTCGCTCAGGAATAACTTTGTCGACGAACAACTGAATGAATTTCGGAACGTATAGCTCAATGGCAGAGGCACCTACAATTGTTAACAAAAGCATGCCCACCAAAGTGGAACTGTTTTTTAAATAAGATAACGTCCATTGATAAATCTTAAGCAATTTGTGCCTCACCATCCCGATTGATTTATGTATGCATCTATGCTCAACAAATCTAGCAAATGCATTGAAAAAATACAGATAACATACAGGTAAAAGTATTATTGCATTGCTTCCATAAATATACAAGTAATTATTATAGATCGGTAATAACTGAATATCTGAAAGACGATTGGGTTAAAAAAGAAGCCGCCACAAGGCAGCTCCTGCACTAACGTTTCCGTTTTAATTCCAAGATTGGAAGCTTAAATTTGAAAAGCCCATCCATGCTGCATAGAACAATAAGCGGCGCAAATTGAATCAAATACCTGGACCTGGCTTCCCATACGAGCAAGAATATGCCGATACCGAATAGTGCTAGAGAGCAGATGATGATCATTGGAATGCCTGGTCTAATTAAATGGTGCACGCCTGACGCAAGCAGCAGCAGGATAAGGCTTAAATTGACGATTTGACAGAAGTAAATATACAGATCGTTTTCGTTCTTTCCAAGTGGAAGAATGTACTTATGATAGGTTGTATATTCGGGAACTCCTCGGTTTAGTTTTATCGGAGCAAAATAAGTGCCGTCTCCCCAAATGAACAGATTTTTAGTTGAAAATAGCTGGAATATCCCCTTGGCTTTATAATTATCGATTCGTTGTTTGATGATTTTGAGATTGGCCTCTTTCCTTTTATCTTTTGTTTGGAAGGATTCTGTATAGATCACATCATCATAATTATAAAAACCATAGGGCTCTTTCAGACCCATCATGATCCAGTGGGTATACGGATAACCGGCTTGCTTATAGGGTATAGGAACGATTTTAGACATATCCACCACTTCCCCGTACAGTTGGAATCCTCCGAATATAACGATCGCAAGTATCCCTGTTTGCTTAAGAAGGCTAGAAAACCTTTCCGTCAAAAGCATATGAATAAATATGGCGACAAAAAGAATGGCAACGGTCGGTTTGATGATCATCCCAAACACCCCGATAAGCGCAGCAAGAAAGATGAACACAGGCTTGCCGATATTCCCTTTGTCTCTACTGACTAAATAAAAATATAGAGACCCGATGACCATAGGCAGCGAAAGCGTGTCTGAATAGTATATGGGCGTGTAGGTGACGAACGGAGAAAGCATCAGACTAACAACCAACGCCAAAGTTGCCTTCCGGATTCCAAAAATCTTCCTGGCCGTTAAATAAAGAAAAATTAATCCTATGTCAATCATTGCAATATTGAACAGCAAGCCAACAAATTGCTGATTATGTACGCCGAGGATTTCAGCAAATTGAAATACTCCAAAAAGCAGAAAGGTTGCTCCTACGTTATTGGGGTAATCTTCAAAATAGAAGTCGAAGTAGTAGTCACCCGTTAATAAGTCCTTGGCAGCCTCATAAGTAACCTCATAATCCCACATTGACTTCGACGGATCTACATGATAGATCATACTAAAAACAATCTGAATCGTTATCATGACACCCATCAATATAAAAAACAGCCGATTATGTGTCCTTTCTTGAAGCATGCCAAACCATTGATTCAAAAGCACGAGCAAACCGATACACAGGGCGGTACCAATCCCTATAATCCAACCGTTAAGCGGCTGACCGTAAATGTTCTCGAAAAGATAATAGGATTTCCCCATTCTATGTGAATAAAGAATTCTTGCTATGATTACATACGCCACCCAACTGAAAAATGCCAAAAATAATACGTAAAACAATCGACTGAACCAAATCTTACATTTATTTATTATGTTCATTTCACTACACTTTCTTCCTCAGCATTATAGTATATAAATTAACTCCTATATACTAAATATACCACGACTTTCCACAGTAATCGAAAAAAGCAGCTTCAGACAAGCAACTCCTTCACTAATGGTCCCGGTTAAGAGAAGCTGCAGCTGATATGAATTTTATGAGTGGGCTCTACTCCCTTATAGCCGTTGATTAAAACTTTATGCTCATTCGACATTAACATGCCTTTTATGATAGCCGGCAATTGCGGCTTGCATTTTCTGTATTAATATGTTGCTAGAAATATGGTATAAATAGGCCCTTCCACACTGACATTATTACCCATTTTGTATTATCATTAACAACACGACGACTTGTATGAAGGCGGACACCTCACTTGAAAGGTGGAGGCTGTGAATGGAAACATTTCAAGCTCTTTCAACTATGTTTACATTTGGGTTTTTCATACTCACATTGTTAACCTACATTGATAAGAGGAAATGATCTAGATTGGATTTAGTTTTGGTTTGAAACCATACTAAACAAATCCGCCAATTACAAGCCGCCATGCAAGTCAGGTCATTTTCATTGATCTGACTTTTCTCTTGAGTACCTGCATCATAGCCTCGCACTTTGCTTTTGTTGATGGTTTATTCAAAAGTCATCAGACACGGGCTCTACTCCACATGCTCGAACTGCAGCACCAGCAGCTGGTAGGTTTCCAGTTTTGGAGCTTGAAACTCGACGTAGTCCTCTTTGGTCTCAAACGCGATCGGAGTTTCGTCAAGAGCCGTCAAAAGTGTGACCGGGACCCTTCCGCCCAATTTAAGCCGAATCCGAATACATTCAACCGGTATGTTGGGAAGCTCGTGCTGGAAATTCAAAAGATGAATCAAAAAACGTCCATTCTGGCCGTCCCGAAACAGGGTAATCTCAACTGCCTTCGGTGCATCGGATGCAAAGTGCATCGGTCTCGATTCCAAATGCTGAATCATACGACCAAACACTTCCCGGTGTGCGTCAGTGTCCACACCTTCCAAATCACCGGCAGCATAAATCACCTTTCCCTCTCCATAACGATGCAGTGTGATGGCCGGATATCCTGTCGCTATTCCAGGAGGATTACTGATC